>Ga0134121_10002485_pt1 | contig 15906 bp, 14 predicted proteins | sample KB301_FD_96463 | JGI IMG/M metagenome (GOLD analysis project Ga0134121, IMG submission 96463) | Terrestrial soil microbial communities without Nitrogen fertilizer from Kellogg Biological Station, Michigan, USA - KB3-0-1 | ecosystem: Environmental > Terrestrial > Soil > Unclassified ... | reverse complement strand
TGGCTCAACCAATCGGCGGTGACCTTCACTCTCCCAATACTTTTGAACGTGAGGCACCTGCCAGCGCTTTCCGCCGGCCCATTTCAAGGGGGGCGTGAGCGATGTCGGTTCGCGCGAGCTTATTTCCCTGGCCAACGCTGGCTGATTGCAATTCGATTGAGGACGCGAAGGCGGTGGCGTTTGGCATGCGTTATGCGACGACGAGGGTGAGCATTGCAAAGAGTTGAATAAAACGTGGTCGTTGCCACGAATCAGAACGGAGGACGGTATGAAAAGAATTCTATCGATATCGCTACTGTTGCTTATGGTGTTCGGGACACTCGTATTCGTAGCTGCACCTGTTACCTCTGCGCAGACAGTTGTTACCCAAACGACGGTGGTTCGCCATCGTCGCCACAAGAGAAGTTTCTGGCAGAAGCATCGTGACAAGTTAACCGTGGCTGGCTCGGCGCTGGGCGGCGCGGCAATTGGCGGTATCGCTGCCGGCAAGAAAGGCGCGGCGATTGGCTCGCTGGTAGGCGCAGGCAGTGGCGCGCTTTATACGTACAAAATTCGTAAACGTCATCGTCATTATCGACGGTACTGACGCAAGGCTTAGACGCTGGGCCCGTAACGAAATCGACGGGCCCGGTGTCTAAGTTAGTAAGAGAACAAGGAGGGTTTCTGATCATGATGAGAAAGTATTTTCGCAAACTGGGCGGACTGGTTTTGACCGCGCTGTTGCTCCCCGGAATCGTCGTTGCGCTCTCGAGCGCGACGGCGTCGGCACAGCGACGGGTGATTATCGTTCGCCGGCCGATCTATCGCCCATTCTGGGGATGGCGTCGGGGCTATGATCCGTACTTCGACTATTACAGCCGTTACGGTCATTACATCTTCAATAATTCTGAGAAGGCCGCGCGCCAGGGATACGATGATGGATTGAAGACGGGCGAGGGCGATGCTAAGAATCGTCGCACCTATGATCCGCAACGGTCCCACTACTATCAGGAAGCAGGTTTCGGTAACTTTGGAGAAGTTTACCGTTCGGGCTTCTTGCGGGGTTACGACAACGGATTCAGATCGTAACCGGAAGCGAAGTAGTAGGTAAACGAATGCCGCGATGGAGACGTCGCGGCATTTTTTTGTGAACGCGGCGAGTATTTCGTGAACCTTGACCCGTCTCTTGCCGTAAACGATTCTAGCTTTCCTTGAGGATCGTTTGAGCCGATAATTCGCAGCGAAAGGATTTCTCTTCTTGGCCGCCGTTTTTTGTCCACAATGTGGCAGTGAATCGGGCGAAGGACAGCATTACTGTCGTTCGTGCGGCACGAACCTAAAGGTCATCGGCAAGGTCGTTACCTGGAGCGACGTCATTTCCAAGGAAGGCGTTCCCCCCAGAGTCAAAGAGAAAATAGCCCACGTCACTGAAGAAGTTTCGCGGGCGATGAGCAAGGTGAACACCGAGATCGCGCGCAATTCCGCCCAACGGCAATCGAAGTTGCGCGGGCGCAAGGAAAAGACAGCCGAAGAGAGGCGCGAGCGTCACTTGACGCGCGGCTTCATCAAGTTAGGGTGGGGCGGTGGACTCTCGATATTTCTGTACAGCGTCTTTCACGCCATTCAACTACAGTTACCCGGAGATGTAGTTGCAGCGGTACCGTTCGCGATCGATCCGGTTGTGCGCGTGCTTTGGACGATCGGATTGATTCCCATGTTGTCGGGATTTGGACACATCATCGCCGGCTTCACCATCAGGACGAAAGGCACTCCGGAACTTAATGCGGATGACGGCAGGCCGCTGAAGATCGATTCGACCGAACCGTTAAGGCTTGATCCTGACTTAACGGTTGCCAGCGTGCGGCAGACGCCTCCCAGCATCACCGATCGCACGACGAACATTCTTGATCGTGCTCCCGTCCCGGCAGAGACCAACGTCAAATAACACCTTGAATTTTCGCTGGCGTTCAGTCTGGAACGAGAGCATAATGCCGGCGGCTAACACTCTTCCCTAATCGTCCGTCCTTCCCAAAGGAGGAGTCATGAAAAAGACATTTTCGACGATGGTCACCAATGCGATGGCGATTGCCTTCGTATCTTTCGCGTTGGTAGCTGCAACTTCCGCGCGCGCTCAGGAGCGGCCCATGCCCGAGACGCGGCCCGACCCTCCGAGCCAGCCCTCGGCGCCGATTCAGCCGCCGAGCAGCCCGCCGCCGAGTTCGCCGCCGCCCAGCTCGCCACCACCAAGTTCGCCACCGCCGAGTGCCCCGAGTGAGCCGAGAAACTCCGATAGCGGAAGCCGAAGTGGCGGTTCGGATCGCGGCAGCCGAAACGACTCCGACCGAGGCAGTCGACGAGATGATTCGAACCGAGGCGGTAGCCGGAATGATTCCGATCGCGGTAATCGGGACAGCGGGTCTAATCGACGTAGCGATTCTGATCGTCGATCAACCGATCCGACAAGCGGCCGAGTCCGCAGCGGTGACGGCGATGGCAGCGGCAACCGGCGCGACCGAGCGCCAGTTGATTCCGGCGCGACTGATACGACGCGAACCACCGATCCCAACCGTGGCAGAGATCGTGATCCAAATCGCGGCAGCGGTGGAGATCGTGGCTGGGACAGAAATCGAGATCGCGACAAAGATAAAGGTAAGGACAAGGATCGAGATAGGGGTAAGGATCGAGACAAAGACCGTGACAAGGACAAGGACCGGGATCGAGACAAAGACCGTGACCGGGGCAAAGATCGGGACAAGGATCGAGATCGGGAAAAGGGCCGGGATCGTGGCAAAGACCGCGACCGCGATCGTGACAAAGACGCCCGGCGAAGACACGACCGTAATCGCTATCCGAACTATCCGTCCGACGTCTACACCACCATCTATGATGAGCGGAACTATAATAGTTACGCCTACAGCCAGAGCGCTTACCAGCGCGGATATCGGGATGGCTTGTACACCGGTGCCAATGACGCCCGGCGCGGCGAGAGCTACGATCCGTTCCGCTCGCACTTCTTTACGAGTGCCGCGGGAGGATATAACTCAACCTACGGACAGCGTGCGACTTATCAGCAAGCTTATCGCGACGGCTTCCTGGCTGGTTACGATGAAGGCTATCGTAACTGGCAGAGGTATTTCACAGGGGGCGTTTTTACCGGACATCCGTAACAGAGCTTCCAACTATTTGGAAGGCCGCGGTCAGACATGGCCGCGGCTTTTCTTGTTTACCGCCTTTAGCGCATTCCATTTTGTCGATCAACTGCGACCCAACGCACGATATCGTGCCGCTTGCCGGCTGGCCGGGCAATCGGATTAGAATATTTTTCGGTTCGGTTCGACTACGACGGCTCTGGCTGGAGAATCGGCACGGCAGTTGCCAAACACCGCCGCGGAGGTTCGGATATGAAATCACATTATCTCAAAAGCAGGATCAGCAAAGTCTTGTTCGCGGTGCTTTTCCTGGTAGGTGTTAGCGCGGTGGCTGGCACTTCGGTTCAGGCGCAGTGGCCTTACGGCCAGGATCCTTACCGCCGCGATCGCGACGACCGCAGAGATCGGGATCGTGATCGGGATGATCGATATCGCCGCAATGGCCAGTACGGCAACTACGGAAACTACAACCAGATAGCCTTTAACCAGGGTTATCAGGATGGCATCTACACCGGTTCGAATGATGGACAGCGTGGTCAGAACTACAACCCGCAACGTTCACACTTCTACCGGAACGGACACGGCGATAACGGCGGTTACGGCCGCGGGGGAAATTCGTATCAGTTCCAGCAGGCTTACCGTCAGGGTTTCCTGCGCGGATACGACGAAGGCTTCCGTCGCAATAACTACAATCGCCGGCGCAACGGTAACTATGGGCGGTGGCCGTTCTAACGCCCGCAAAAAAAAAACCACCCGACTCTTGCTCAAGCGGTGTCGCTGACCCAGACAGCGGCGCCGCTTTTCCTTTTCCAAACTCGCATACGCGTGCCTTCCTGTGGTATTAAGTCGCGAAACTTCAAATCCGGAGAGAAACACCATGAATAGATTTTCAGGTCGATTGCTAAAGCAGGTCTGGGCGATATCTATTTTCGCTATCGTGAGTGCGATGACAGTGTGCGCGCAGGACATGACCCATCATCACATGACTGCCGATCCGACGATGTCGATGCCCGACGAAACCATCACCCAGGATTGGGCCAAGGATAAGCTGGCGAAATCACCGCGCCACCGCGAATGGGTGAAGGTGAAAAACGGCACGCGCGAAGTTAACAGCTTTATCGTTTACCCGGAGTCGAACAAGAAGGCCACGGCCGTCATTGTCATTCACGAGATCTTCGGCATGAGCGATTGGGTGCAGCAACTCACTGATGAACTGGCTGAAGCGGGCTACATCGCTATCGCTCCCGATTTGCTTTCGGGCGCAGGTCCGAACGGTGGCGGCACGGCAGACGTTGCGACTAAGGGAAATAACGCGATCGGCCAGGCAATTCGCGCGCTGCCGCCCGATCAGATTGCAGGCGATCTGAACGCGGTTGCCGATTACGTTTCGAAGGTGCCCGGAGCGAACGGCAAAGTGGCGGTCGGAGGATTCTGCTGGGGCGGGAGCACAACCTTCTTTTTTGCGACGCGGCGACTGACGTTGAAGGCGGCGTTCGTTTTCTACGGGACTGCTCCCAGCAACAATGCTCAGGGTCAACCTTATGCTATCGATAAAGACGCGCTCGGAAAAATCGGCGCGCCGGTTTACGGCTTCTATGCTGAGAACGATATGCGCGTTGATGCGACTGTGCCACCGACGGTCGATGCCATGAAGGATTTGAAGAAGCCTTACGATCCGGTGACCTATGCCGGTGCAGGTCACGGTTTCATGCGAGCGGGTGAGCCGAACAATCCACCGCCAGCCGCCGCACCTGCAGGTTCAGACGAGGCGACAACGAAGAAAGCTGCCGATGCGATGACTGCCTATCAGGCGAATCGCAAAGCTCGCGACGACGCGTGGGTTCGTTTGAAGGCGATTCTCGCGAAACTGTGATTTTGATCGAACGGACGGGACGTCGATGAAGAAACTGCTGATTCTGCTAATAACGATCGCGGTTTGTCTGGTTCTTAATCCGGGTCAGACGACAACTACCGCTGCTGCTAAAGCCGAAGACGACTTTACGATCGTCCAGGTTGCCGACGGCGTCTACGCTGCAATTGCAAAGCCGGGTGGACTTGCTTCAGGCAATGCAGGCTTCATCATCGGCGCTGACGGCGTCGTGATATTCGACACGTTCTTTACTCCGGTCGCCATCGAAGAATTGATCGGCGAAATTCAGAAGCTCACCAACAAACCGATCAAGTACGCAGTCAATAGCCACTATCATCTCGACCACACTGGCGGAAACCAGGTTTTGGCCGAGCGGGGTGTGCCGATCATTGCCCACGACAACGTCTTGAAATGGCAGACGGTGAAGAACAAGCGATTCCTGCCGGCGCCCGAAGAGTTGCAGAAGCGAAAGACCGATGCCGAGAAACAATTAAGCGAAACACCAGAGGATCAGAAAGACAAACGTGCCCAGCTCGAGCGGACGATTCGCCGAGTCGATGCGCTGATGTCCATCAAGCTGACGAACCCGACGAAGACGTTCAGCACGGGCACGATGAAATTGAAGCTCGGCAAACGCGAAGTAATCCTCGGGACCCTGCCGGGGCACACGGGTGGAGATGTGTTCGCTTATGTGCCGGACGTGAACGTCGTCTTTCTGGGAGACCTCGGCTGGTCCAGGACTCTGCCGAATCTGGTCGATGCGACGGTGAATGATTGGATTCCGACGCTCGACACCATCCTTAAGCAACATCCCAATGCTAAGTACGTTCCCGGCCACGGCAATGTGGCGACGGCCGCGGACCTTAAGGAATTTCGTGATTACCTCGATGATTTGCGCGCGCGCGTCCAGAAAGGAATCGCGGATGGTTTGACGATCGATCAGGCGAAGCAGCAACTAATTCTGCCTGAGAAGTACAAGAGCTTCGCGTTTCAAAACTTCGCCACGCCCAACGTCGAAGACATGTATAAGGAGCTGAAAGGTACAAAGCAGTAACATCGTACGAGGATTTACCACAGAGGTCACAGAGGAAGGTGGTGACCTAAATCAAGTTGTTCTCTGCGTTCTCTGCGAAGGCCTCTGATTCCCCTCTGCGGTTAATTGCCGAAAAATCTGATTAACCGCAGATGACAAGGAGGATTCCGCAGAGGGCCACAGAGGAAATCGAAATTAGGGCACTACCCAGAGGAAGACACACAGATAAGAGCAAGACGGTGTACGCTTCCTGGTTGTTTGTTCTTCTCTGTGTCCTCTGTGGTTTATGTGCTCGCCGTCAGTTCAATCTCAGTCAATCATCCACGAAGCGGCTCGCTAATCGCGGGCCCTTTTTCTTGTGCGTCTTTCGCGATGAGTTCACGCCTGAGTTATAAATAGATCCTCCGTCAATGGCTGATTCAGATCCCGCTTTGGAAATCAGACAACGCCGCTCTGCGTTTTCTTCACTCCGGCATCGAGACTTTCGCCTGCTCTGGATGGGGCAGATCATCTCGGTGATTGGCTCGCAGATGCAGTTGGCGGCGATCAACTGGCACATCTACCTGCTAACCGGATCGCCTTTGGCGTTGGGTTTGGTCGGTGCATGTCGAGCAGTTCCGATCATCCTGTGCTCGCTGATGGGTGGAGTTGTCGCCGATGTCGTCGACCGTCGCCGGCTGATGATGGTGACCCAGAGCATCATGCTTCTGTGCAGCGGAACTCTGGCGTTCGTAACTTTCTCAGGCTGGACCAGGGTTTGGCCCATCTTTCTGCTGACGGCGATCGCTTCAGCCGCGTGGGCGTTCGACACGCCGGCGCGCCAATCGCTGCTGCCGATCCTCGTGCCGCTGCATGATTTTCAAAACGCCGTCAGCCTCGGCATGCTGATGTTTCAGACTGGATTGATTACGGGGCCGCCGCTCGCTGGTTTCATACTCGCGAGTCATGGACCCGGCCTTGTCTACTTGCTGAATGCCGGTTCGTTCGTGGCCGTTATCGTTGGACTCGCGCTGATGCGCACCAGCGGGAAACCTGAACAGACCGAAACTGAAGAACCTCGCATAAGCTTTCAAGCGCTCGTCGAAGGCCTGCGTTTTGTCTGGCGCACGCCGATCATCGTGCAGACGATGACGCTCGATTTCGTGGCGACATTCTTTGCTTCAGCCAATCAACTGCTGCCGATTTACGCGAAAGACATTCTGGCTGTTGGCGCGCGGGGTTATGGCTTCTTAGCAGCGGCACCGGCGGCGGGAGCAATCATCGCAGGTCTCATCGTCGCGCGGATGGGGGCGATCAAAAAGCAGGGCGTCACCGTGATCGTGTCGGTCGCGATCTATGGCGCGGCCACGATCGCGTTCGGCGTCTCAAAGGTATTTTGGTTTTCGCTGTTGATGTTGGCCGCGGTTGGCGCGGCTGATACGGTCAGCACGATCCTCCGTCAGACAATCCGGCAGCTCGTCACGCCAAACAAACTGCGAGGCCGAATGACTTCGGTGAACATGATCTTTTTCATGGGTGGCCCACAGTTGGGCGAAGTTGAAGCCGGAACTGTCGCGGCGTTGATCGGCGCGCCCATGTCTGTGGTCACGGGCGGAGTAGCCTGCGTGCTGGCCGCGGCGATTGTACTCGTCAAAGCGAAGAGCCTGCGGCGCTATGAACCCTGAAAAGTTAGAGATTTGAGGCTAGAGGTGAGAGGAGGCACGTCGATCTCATTAGCACGTCGTTTTAGCGAGGTGATTAGAGAACCATCAATATTGCGAAACCGTTTTTAGCGGTTTCAGAGAGAAGCCGTTGACACGGCTCAAACCATTTTAATGACCTATCCCCCTTTTCACCTCGCTGAAGCGAGGTGCTAATAAAAAGAGATCCGCCACTCATGACCTGGACTGAACTCGAAACATCGACGTATCAACATCACGTTATCCAGCATGTCATCGGCGCGACTGTGCTGGGTTGGTTCATTGCGGAAGATGCAGTCCATTTCGTACTCGACGTCGGATTGCTCTGGACGGTTTACGTGAATGGCGAAATGAATCTGATGGCGTTGTTCGTCGCGATCGAGGATTTGGAGAGCGATGAATTGCCAAAGCGCGTAATTGACGAGCTGACGAGCGATGCTCAGACACTGATTGATCAAGGTCTTGAGGTTAGTGGGCTTAAGCGTTTCACGGCCGCTTCAGTTGGCTGTTTGGTTGAGGAGGTTAGTTTGTTCGGCGCGGATTCACAGCGACGAATCGTGATTCACGGCGAGGCTGGAGCCATTGAGATTCGCATGTCCACTGACGACGGTCTGATCAATGTTTCTGAAGCTGCTTGAGTCAGTGCTTGAAATCAATCACCAGCCGCGATGGGTTTCTTAGCTCGGTCACGCGAAAGAACTTGCGCGCGCTCACCCCTGCCACGAAATCATAGGTGCCTTCAAACAGTTCCAGATCATCGATGGACCACAGCGATGGCATGCGCAAATTGCCTTTCGGCAAGAAGCCTTTGGCTTGTAACAAACCCACCTGCTTTTCGTCGGCGGAAACCTGAAGCAGACTTACCATCAGGAAAGCTCTTCCCGGAGTGCGAATCCGTCTACGGCCGCCCTCGCTGTCATAAAAGCGTGACTTCAAATACTCAATTCGATAGTGCGGGAACGATCCTTCGAATTCGAAGACAAGACGATCGAAGTCCTTCTGCTTCGCCGCTCGCACGGTTTTGACGTAAGTATTTTCGCTCGAAGGTTCCTGATCACGCGAAACCAGTTTGACTGTCCAGGTGTCCAGCTTCCCCGTCGTCCCGAACTGTGCAGAGGCCGAAAGAGTTGCCACGAGTATGAACAACGTCGCGAGTAAGAATTGGCAGAGGCGCTTCATAGGTGCGCGAGTTTGACGTACCTCATCTTCGAGTGTCAATGACGACGAATCAGTGCTTAACCGGCCCGAAGCAAAGCGAATTTGTTTGGCATCGGCGACAGAGCATGATAAATATCCGCCGACTTTCCGAAACGCTGTCGCGCATGACCTGGTCACAAGTTTATGATCCGCTCGGCAACGTCGTCCTCTCGACGATGATGGCCGCACTGCCGATTGTGGTGCTGCTCGGCAGTCTCGGTGTATTTCGCATCAGAGCACATTTCGCGGCGCTGCTCGGGCTGGCCACCTCGATCGCAATTGCGGCAATCGTTTTTCACATGCCGCTGAAGATGACGATTGCGAGTGCCGCTTATGGAGCAGCATACGGACTGTTTCCGATCGGCTGGATCGTTCTCAACGTGATCTTCCTTTATCAGTTGACCAGCGAGTGCGGACTGTTCGAACAACTACGTCACAGCATTACCGGCTTAACTGAAGATCGCCGGCTCCAACTGTTGTTAGTGGCGTTTAGCTTTGGTGCTTTCATCGAAGGTGCCTGCGGATTTGGCACTCCCGTCGCAGTCACCGGAGCGATTCTGATCGGCTTGGGCTTTTCCCCGTTATCAGCATCCGGCCTTTCTTTGATCGCCAACACAGCACCGGTCGCCTTCGGAGCGCTGGGCGCGCCGTTGATCGGTTTGCAGGGCGTGACGGGTCTTGATCTGAAACAGCTCAGCGCGATGGTGGGACGTCAGCTTCCGTTCTTTTCTTTGATTGTGCCGTTCTGGTTGATTTGGGCGTTCGCAGGCTTGCGCGGAATGATTGAAATCTGGCCGGCGATCCTGGTTGCTGCGGTTGCGTTTGCGGTCCCACAATTTCTGGTTTCGAATTTTCACGGTCCCTGGTTGGTCGACGTGGTGGCGGCGTTCGTTTCGATCGCGGCGTTAGGCACGTTTCTCAAGTTCTGGCGTCCGAAGCGCATTTGGCGATTTGGCGCGGAAACAAGTTCAGCCACAGAGGCACAGAGACGCGGAGATAGTATTGAGCCGGAAAAGACAACCGAAAAAGACAATCGGCCATCCTCATCCGGCTCCTTCTCTGTGCCTCTGCGTCTCCGTGGCAATTTTGCTCCGTGGCTGCCCTGGATCATTCTGAGCATCATCGTTTTCATCTGGGGCCTGCCGCAGGTCAAAGCGTTCTTCGACGGAATTGCCGCGCCAAAAATTCCTGTTTATGCGTTGGATAAGCTCGTACAGCGCGTGCCGCCGGTCGTGGCGAAAGCTGCGCCAGAGAACGCCATCTTCAATTTCAATTTCCTCTCGGCGTCGGGTAGCGGTATCTTCTTGGCCGCGATCATTGCCGGTTTCGCGATGCGTTATTCCGTGAGCGGGATGCTGCGCGTTTATGGGAAGACGCTTAAGATCGTTCGCTATTCGCTTTTGACCATTGCCGGCATGATGGCGATCGGTTTCTCGACGCGCTATTCGGGAATGGACGCGACGCTGGGTTTAGCTTTCGCTAAGACCGGCTGGCTCTATCCGTTCTTTGGCACGATGCTCGGGTGGCTGGGGGTTGCGTTGACTGGATCAGACACCTCTTCAAATGTTCTGTTTGGAAGTTTGCAGAAGATCACCGCCACCCAGCTCGGCCTCAATCCGGTCTTGATGGCGGCTGCGAACAGTTCAGGCGGCGTGATGGGGAAGATGATCGACGCGCAGTCAATCGTTGTCGCCAGCACCGCCACGCGCTGGTACGGACATGAAGGTACGATCCTGCGTTACGTCTTCTTTCATAGCTTGGCGCTCGCAGCTTTGGTTGGGGTGCTGGTTTTGCTTCAGGCGTATGTGTTTCCATTCATGATTGTGCATTAGGTATTTGTCTTCGAGGAGAGTTTTCGGAGGAGCCATGATTCGCCAGTTCGTTCTACTCAGCTTGTTTATCGTCATCGTTTCATCTGCGACTGCACAACCTCGCGCGCCGATGATGCCGAAAGTAGATCCGGGATTCTTCAACGGATTGCATTATCGACTCGTCGGCCCATCGCGCGGTGGACGAGCGACCACCGTGACCGGCGTGCCTTCGCAGCCGAAGACTTTTTATATGGGCGTAGCCAGCGGTGGATTGTTCAAGACCACCGACGGCGGTGCCAGTTGGGTCGCGATTACCGATGGTAAAGTGCCCCTGGGATCGACTGGATGCGTCGCGGTCGCTGATTCCGATCCTCAGGTGATTTATCTCGGCACCGGTTCGGACGACGTGCGCAGCAACGTTTCGACCGGCCGCGGCATGTACAAATCAACTGACGGCGGGCAGACGTGGAAATTTATCGGACTCTACAACGCCGGACAGATTGGCGGCGTGCGCATTCATCCCACCAATCCGAACATCGTCTGGGTGTCGGCGCAGGGCGATGCCTTCAAATCAAATTCCGAGCGCGGCATTTTCAAGACGACCGATGGCGGCGCCACCTGGAAAAAAGTTCTGTTCATTTCCGATCAAATCGGCGCCATGGATATTGAGCTGCAGCCCGGCAATCCAAAAGTCGTTTATGCGTGGATGTCTCGGCTCGAACGAAAGCCCTGGACAATCATTAGCGGTGGGCGTGAGGGCGGCTTCTACAAGAGTACTGACGGCGGTGAGAACTTCACGAAGATGACCAGCGGCCTTCCTACTGAGCTGATTGGCAAGGCGAATCTCGCGGTGACTAATGCAAAACCGGATCGCATTTATGCTCTGGTCGAAGCCAAGCCCGGCGGTGGCCTGTATCGATCTGATGATGCCGGCCAAACCTGGCAGGCGATGAATTCACAGCCGGCGCAAATCGCTAATGCGATGATTCAGCGTCCCTTTTATTACGTGGAACTCGGCGCCGATCCGACCAACGCCGATGTGGTCTACACGGGCGCAGAAGGCTCCTGGAAATCGACTGACGGCGGCAAGACGTTCGCGACCTTTCGCACGCCGCACGGCGACAATCACGACATCTGGATTAGTCCGAAGGACGGCAACATCATCATTCAGTCGAACGATGGCGGCGCGAACGTCTCTTACGATGGCGGACGCACGTGGTCATCGCAGATGAATCAACCGACCGCGGAAATCTACGGCGTTTGGACTGACAATCAATTTCCTTACAAGCTCTACGGCGCGCAACAGGACAACACCACCGTGATCATTTCCAGTCAGGCTGATCCGATGAGCCTGACCGATTGGCGCGCTGGTCCGGGATGCGAGACGGGCCCCATCATGCCGTATCCAAAGGATCCGGACATCGTCTATGGATCGTGCAAAGGTCAGTACGGCGTGATGAATCTGAAGACGGGCCAGGAGAAGAACTACTGGGTGGGTGCGCAGTCGCTTTATGGAAACCCGGCGAGCGATCTCATCTATCGTTTTCAGCGCGTCTCGCCGATGGCCACTTCGCCGCACGATCCGGAAGTTCTTTATTACGGCTCACAGTTTGTTCACCGCAGCCGGGACAAGGGCGTGACGTGGGAAAAGATTTCTCCTGATTTGACAGCGCATCCAACGTGCTGCCAGGGCGCCAGCGGTGAACCGATCACACGTGACGTTACGGGTGAAGAGTTCTACTCAACTTTATATGCAATCGCTGAATCGCCGGTTGAAAAAGGAGTGATTTGGACCGGCTCAAACGACGGGCCGTTCTATCTCACGCGTGACAACGGAAAGAGCTGGACAAACGTTACGCCGAAAGACTTGCCGGAAGGCGGGCGCGTCCAATACATCGATCTATCGCCGCATCGCAAAGGCGCAGCCTACTACGCGGTGTATCGATGGTTGCTGGGCGACTATCAGCCTTACATCTACTCGACTGATGATTACGGCAAGACGTGGAAGCGGCTTACCGATGGCAAGAACGGCATTCCTGCTGATTGGCCGACGCGCGTCGTGCGCGAAGATCCCGCTCGCGAAGGATTGCTGTACGCGGGAACTGAATTCGGCATGTTCATTTCGTTCGACAACGGAAGCCATTGGCAATCGTTTCAGATGAACCTGCCGAATGTACCCGTTACGGACATCAAGCTTCACCACAACGATCTAATCGTTTCGACTCAGGGCCGGGCGTTCTGGATCATTGACGACATCAGTTCACTGCATCAGTTGACGCCGCAAGTCTCAAGCTCTGCGGTTCACTTATTCAAACCACGCGACGGCTATCGGACGCGAATTGCGCCGGCGAATCTCGGGCCTGTGATCGAATATTACATACCGGCGGGCACGACCGGCCCGCTAACGATCGACATTCTTGATGCGAAAGGCGCGGTGCTGAATTCTTACGGCACCGAAGTGCCGCCAATGGTAAACCGTGCGGGACGCGGAGCAGGCGAAGCCGCAGCATCAGATGATCCAGACGCGCCGGCGTTTCGTCGCCAAGGTCCTCCGCCTCCGCGCGTCACTAAAAATGCGGGACTGAATCGTGTAGTTTGGGACGTGCGAAACAAAGAAGGCGTGACCGTTCCTCCGGGTCGTTATCAGGCTCGGATAAAAGTGGGAGGCACGACGCTAACGGAATCCTTCAACGTCCTGATCGATCCGCGCGTGGCTGAAGACGGCGTTACCGTCGCTGACCTGGTTGAGCAGTACGAATACAACATGCGCATGCGTGAACTGGTGACCGGCGTGAATCAACTCGTAGCGCGGGTTCGCGACGCTCAAACCAAAATGCGCAACGCTTCAACTGGTGATAATGATACGGCTGCCAAGGTGAATGCGGTCGCGGCGAAACTCTTGAGTGAGCCGGTGCGCTACGGCAAGCCGGGTTTGCAGGCGCACATCACGTATCTGGCGGGCATGACCGCGAACGTGGATCAGAAAATTGGCCGCGATGCTATTGAGCGATACATGGTATTGAAAAAGGAATTTGACGCGCTGCGCGCCGAAGTTGATCGATTGTTGGGCCCATCACAACCGGTTGCGAACGATAAATGACAATTGCAGAACCGCGAGCGGTAGCGAGCGGGTTAAAGTAGCCGATTGTTTATTCTAACGCGGGCCCGAGAAACATTTGCAGGCGCAAGCTGCATCTTTGTCCCGCTCGCTACCGCTCGCGGTTCTGTAACTTTCGCTTCGCGGATAAATTGATGATTTCATGACTAAAAACATTCTTCGAATACTCACACTCTTCCTCTTCTGTGTCGCCATCAAAGCCGCACCGGCGACGATGCGGCTCGACTACTTTCATACGGGCGATTCCAAGCACGAAATCTTCAGCATGGATCGGGTAGTTATTGAGCCGCTGCCGTGGCCCGGTGATGTGACGAAGACCATCGACGACACGAATCTCGGCAAATATTTCTTTGAGGTTCGCGATCAGAAAACGAATCGAGTGCTGTATTCACGCGGCTTCGCCTCAGTGTATGGCGAATGGGAAACCACTGATGAAGCGCAGAAAATAATGCGCAGCTTCAGCGAGTCGCTGCGCTTTCCCGCGCCTGATGCAGCGGTCGATATCGTGCTTAAGAAGCGCGACGCCCAGAACCATTGGCTTGAGATCTGGAAGACTTCGATCGATCCAAAGGACATGTTCGTCGATCGATCGAAGCCGCGCGCTCCCGCGAACCTGATTCCCATTCAGAAGATGGGCGATCCGGCGACGAAAGTTGATCTATTATTGCTCGGTGACGGCTACACCGTTCGCGAGATTCCAAAATTTATTGCCGACGCGCGTCGCCTGGTCGCAGTTCTGTTTTCAACTTCACCTTTCAAAGAGCATCGATCTGATTTTAATGTTTGGGGATTGTGTCCGCCGGCATCGCAATCCGGAATCTCGCGGCCGTCGACAGGCATCTACCGTGACTCGCTGGCGTCTTACGATGCTTTCGGTTCCGAGAGATACATTCTCTCGTTCGACAACAAGCATCTGCGCAATGTCGCACAATTTGCGCCTTACGAATTCATCGAGATTCTCGCGAACGGCCGCACCTACGGTGGTGGCGGCATCTTCAATCTGTACAGCACAGTCGCAGTCGACAATGCGTTCGCGAATTACGTCTTCGTTCATGAGTTCGGGCATCACTTCGCGGCTCTCGCCGACGAGTACTACACCTCGCCCGTGGCGTACGCCCCGGCGCCGGCTGAACGGATCGAGCCCTGGGAGCCGAACGCGACCGCGCTACTCAATAAAGAGACTCTCAAGTGGAAAGACCTTGTGTCGCCCGACACGCCTCTGCCTACTCCGTGGAACAAAGAAGAATTCGAAGCGTATGAGCGCGAGTACGGCGCGCGGCGCGCGCAGCTTCGGAAAGAGAACCGGCCTGAGAGTGAAATGGAAGCGTTGTTTCGCGAAGACCGGCGGCGCGTCGATGCCATGATGGCCAGGGAAAAGTACGTGGGTAAAGTTGGCGCGTTCGAAGGCGCGAATTACGAAGCGCACGGATACTATCGCCCGCAAGTCGACTGCATCATGTTCTCGCGCACGAACTATTTTTGTAAGGTGTGCAGTCGCGCGATTGCGAATGTCGTGAAGCTATACGCGCGGTGACGAGTTACAGAACCGCGAGCGGTAGCGAGCGGGATCAAGTAGCTCAGTTAATTGGTGCTGAAGAATAAGTGCGAGGCGCGACCTTATCCCGCTCGCTACCGCTCGCGGTTCTGTAACCGCAGCTTGGATTTATCAGAATATTTCTATCAAAAGGCCCGAAAGGAAACTTCAATGCGATCACGTCTCTTCCTGGTACTTATTTCAATTACCATCCTGTTCACGCCTGCTTTCGCCCAGAAGCGAAACATTACGGAAAAAGATCTGTTCAACTTTGTCTGGATTGCTGATCCGCAGGTCGCGCCGGACGGTTCGCGCGTCGCCTTCGTGCGCGTCACGGTGAATCAAAGGAAGGATGGATACGACACAGCAATTTGGTCTGTGGCGACTGCGACAGGTGCGTCGCGACAACTAACCGCCGGCCCGCGTGATTCTTCACCACGCTGGTCGCCGGACGGCAAATTCATTTGCTTCGTTCGATCACCGGAGAGGGATGGAAGACCGGAGCCGCCGCAACTATTCATGTTGTCGATGGACGG
>Ga0134121_10002484_pt1 | contig 15906 bp, 13 predicted proteins | sample KB301_FD_96463 | JGI IMG/M metagenome (GOLD analysis project Ga0134121, IMG submission 96463) | Terrestrial soil microbial communities without Nitrogen fertilizer from Kellogg Biological Station, Michigan, USA - KB3-0-1 | ecosystem: Environmental > Terrestrial > Soil > Unclassified ... | reverse complement strand
TATCAGGATAGGTTTGGTTGGCAACCCAATGATTATCCAAACGCGATGCGTATTGGCCGGCAAACCATCAGCCTGCCGCTATCGGCGGGGTTAACTGATACTGAAGTGGCGAGGGTGATTGGAGTAGTGCAGGAAACGATCAGTGTGAAGAGCAAAGGGCGAAGATCCAACGGGTTAAGATTAAAGAGTCGAGAGCAAAACGGCCAACTTTGCGCTCAGCCCTTAACTTAGCTCACTTCGCCCTTTGCTCTTTGCAATGATACCAGAAGTCAGAGGCAAGCGATCAGAAGTTAGAGAGCGAAGGCCTCTGTCGCTTTAGCCCCGTTCTGCAACCCTCACCGGTCCCAGATGAATCCAGAATCAGCAATTTCCGATTCACCCCTGGCGCTTAGCTCGGCGCACTCGGCGTCGTTACCCACGTTGCGCATCGCGCGCTCGAACGGTTGGGTACCGCTCAAACTCAGCGAGCTTTGGGAATATCGCGAGCTGCTTTACTTTCTTGTCTGGCGGGACATTAAGGTCCGTTACAAACAGACGGCGCTGGGTGCTGCCTGGGCCGTCATTCAACCGTTCTTCACGATGGTGGTGTTTAGTTTGTTTTTTGGCCGTCTCGCCGGAATGCCATCAGATGGTATTCCGTATCCTATCTTTAGCTTTGCCGCGCTGGTGCCCTGGTCTTTCTTTGCTAACGGATTGAGCCAGTCGTCGAATAGTCTCGTCGGCAGCTCGAATCTGATCACGAAGGTTTATTTCCCGCGACTAATAATTCCGCTGGCCTCTTCCTTTTCAGGAGTTGTTGATTTCCTGATCGCCTTCGGTGTGCTGATTGTGATGATGCTCTATTACAGTCTGCTGCCGACCTTGAACGTCCTGTGGCTGCCGTTGTTTTTTCTGCTGGCGATGGTCACGTCGCTCGGAGTTGGGCTATGGCTGTCGGCATTGAACGTGGAATATCGCGACGTGCGATTCATCGTTCCATTCATTACTCAATTCTGGCTATTCGTAACTCCAATTGCTTATCCGAGCAGTTTGCTTCCTGAACCCTGGCACACGCTGTATGGCTTGAACCCGATGGTCGGCGTGGTGGAAGGATTTCGCTGGGCGTTATTGGGAACGAAAACGGCTCCGGGTCCAATCATTGCCGTCTCGTCCGCAGCCGCAATCGTAATTCTGATCACCGGCGCGTTCTATTTTCGCAGGATGGAAAAGACGTTCGCTGATATTGTTTGAGCGCAGAGCAATGAGGTAAGGGCAAAGAGCAGAGCGCAAGGAGCCTTCGTTGAACAATGAGCGATGCGCAAGGAGCAAAACAGGTGGTCGAAAGCGATGACAGCAAAGTGCAAAGTGCAGAGAAGTGCTCTTCGTCCCCGGCGGTTGGCTCGTTCCCGTCTCGGCCGCATTGGAGATTTGAAGACTTGGAGATTTGGCATGCAGCGCGGGACCTTGCAGTCAAGTTTCACAAACTCGCCCATCGACTCAATGACAGGCGCCTTTATCGTTACGCGGAGCAGCTTCGTGCCGCCGGCCTTTCTCTTTCGAATAATATTGCTGAGGGATCCGGCAGTACGCACAAACGGGAGTTTGTACAGTTCTTGAATATCGCCAGACGGTCGTTGTTTGAAGATGCATCGATGCTATTGGTCTTTGAGAAGCTCGGGTTATTTGAGTCTGGGGAGATCAGTGGTCTCTTGATAGATTGCGATGTGCTGAGCCGTAAGATTACAAACTTCTCCAGGAGTCTTTGCTCTTAGCTCTCTGCCCTTGGCGCACATGTCTGACTTAGCAATCAAAGCAGAAGGCCTGGGAAAGCGTTACCGCATTGGCGCAAACCAGCAACCTTACAAGACGCTAAAAGGGAAGTTGACGCAGACGGCTGCAACTCCTTTCCGGGCCCTCCGGTCTCTGGCGGGCCGTAACGGGCATCATTCGTCCAACGAGCACAAATCGAAAGCGGAAACGATATGGGCTCTCAAAGATGTCTCATTCGAAATCAAACGCGGTGAAGTGGTCGGCATCATCGGCCGGAACGGAGCAGGGAAGAGCACGCTGCTGAAAATCCTTTCGCGAATTACGGAGCCGACGGAGGGCTATGCCGACATCACCGGCCGTATCGCCTCACTCCTCGAAGTTGGGACGGGCTTCCAGCCGGAACTGACCGGCCGGGAAAACATCTACTTGAACGGATCCATTCTGGGCATGAAGCACGCTGAGATTCGTCGGAAGTTTGACGAGATTGTGGCCTTTGCCGAGGTCGAAAAGTTCATTGATACTCCAGTCAAGCACTACTCAAGCGGGATGTATTTGCGCCTTGCTTTCGGCGTCGCCGCGCATCTTGATCCGGAAATTCTGTTGGTGGATGAAGTGCTCGCGGTCGGGGATGTATCCTTTCAGAAAAAGTGTCTGGGAAAAATGGAGGATATTGGCGAACAAGGCCGAACAGTTCTATTCGTGTCTCATAGCATGCCGGCAATATCTCGCTTGTGCAACAGGACGATATTGTTTGGCGACGGCCACATAATTCATGACGGTTTAACTCATGAGGTTGTAAGTTCCTACCTGGGCTCCGGATTGGGAAATACAGCCATTCGCGAATGGAATGATTCCTCTAAGGCCCCCGGCGACGACATTGTTAGGTTGCGCGCTCTGCGTGTTCGCGATCAAAACAAGCAAGTCGCCGCCACCGTGGATATTCGGGAAGAGGTTGGCATTGAGATGGAATACGACGTGTTGAAGCCTCACGTTCTGGTGCCAAACTTTCATGTCTATAACGACGAGGGGACGTGCGTTTTCATTCTTGCTGAGATGCATACGGAGTGGCATCGAAAGCCGCGACCTGTTGGTCGGTATCGAAGCACGGCTCGCATTCCCGGAAATTTTCTGGCTGAAGGAAGCCTGATAGTTGGCGCTGCAATTACTACGTTTGTTCCCTACAACGTGCACCTTTACGAGCGAGACGTGGTTTCTGTCCAGGTAGTCGATAGCCTTGAAGGAGACTCGGCGCGTGGAGACTTTGCCGGACACTACCCCGGTGTCGTCAGGCCCTTGCTTGATTGGACAACTGAGTTTGAACGCCCCGAGCATTTACTAAACGGATAGAGTAATGTCCCTTCCAAAACATCAAATGTCTATTCGCGACTCGGCAAGTGAAAACGGAGCGGCTATGACGCCGCAACATCTATATCTGGACCTGATGAAGCAATGCCTCACATATTTTGTGTGGGGTGAGAACGTGCAACCGCTGGCGCCCTACAATATCAGGTCGCCGTTTTGGAGAAGAATGCTTCCGTTTTTCAAACGGCGACTTTCAGGAAAGAACATTCTCCTCATGCGCGAGGTAGAGTTTGACCCCGAAGTTCGGACGGAAGGCAAAGACCAACCGGCCCTGGCTCACACGATGATCGGGCTTAAGAGATTAGACAATATTCAGAATTGCATTGAAGACGTTCTGCGCAGCAACGTTCCGGGAGATCTGATCGAGACTGGCGTGTGGAGAGGAGGTGCGACAATCTTCATGCGCGCAGTTCTAAAGGCCTATGAAGTGAAAGATCGAAGGGTTTGGGTGGCGGATTCGTTCGAGGGCTTACCCCCGCCAAACACAGACAAATATCCGGCGGACAAGGGAGATATTCACCACCAGTTGACGCACCTTGCCATTTCACTTGAGGAGGTAAAGGAAAACTTCAGCAAGTATGGACTGCTCGATGAGCAAGTTTGTTTTCTCAAAGGTTGGTTTAAGGATGCATTACCGACCGCCCCAATCGAGAAGTTGGCTGTTATGCGTCTCGATGGCGATATGTACGAGTCGACTATGGATGCGCTAAAGCATTTGTATCCAAAGTTGTCTGTCGGGGGCTACGTAATAATCGACGATTACGGATACATCCATTCATGCCGGCAGGCGGTACACGATTTTCGTGAGGCAAACCAAATTCGAGATGAGATCAAACTGATCGATTGGAGCGGTGTTTACTGGAAACGAAGTCAGTAGATCCAGCGACCTGCCGTCAGGCGAAATCATTACATTGGCCACTGCGATACAGTTTTCATAAATTGATCTTTTGTTCTGAACCACATATGCCGAGTTCTTCAACCCGCCTGATAGCGTTTTACCTTCCTCAGTTTCATCCGATCCCGGAGAACGATCAGTGGTGGTCAAAGGGATTCACCGAGTGGACTAATGTCGCCAAGGCTCAGCCTTTATTCAAAGGACATCATCAGCCTAACGTACCTGCGGATCTGGGCTTTTACGACCTCCGGGTTGCTGAGGCCCGAGCGGCCCAGGCAGACCTGGCGCGACATCATGGGATCGAGGGCTTTTGTTACTGGCATTACTGGTTCGCCGGGAAACGACTCCTGGAGAGACCATTTCAAGAGGTGATCGAGTCAGGTGAGCCGGACTTTCCTTTCTGTCTGGCGTGGGCTAATGAATCGTGGACCGGAGTTTGGAATGGCCAGCCTGACCGGATACTGGTTGAACAAACATATCCCGGTGAAGACGACTACGTTCGGCATTTCTATTCGCAACTCGAAGCGTTTTGCGACCGGCGTTATATTCAGGTCGACGGCAAGCCATTGTTTGTCGTGTACATGCCGGACAAGCTGCCTGAACCGGAACGATTTACAGATTTATGGAATGAGTTGGCGGTCAAGGCTGGACTGAATGGAATTTATTTCGTTGGGCTTGTCGATCATCCGTGGCCGCAGACGCCGGGCTTTAATGGTTACACGTACCATCTGCCGGGCAGTTTCCTGAAGACGCTGCCTAAGCGAAAGCTGAACCAGCTCACTACAAAATTTCGCGGCCATTCGCTCGATGATTATTTCCCTGGCCGTTCCGGACGTCCGGCACAGGTCGACTATGCTCAATTAATGCGAAATGCTCTCAGTTCAATCGAATTTGGCCCCGCACACTATCCTTCAGTTCTTCCCAACTGGGACAGCACTGCTCGTCATGGAGTTAAGGGTCTGGTGCTGACTGACAGTACGCCTGAGTCTTTTCGTGCTCACCTGCGCGAAGCGATTGATATCGTTCAATCGCGTGAGCCCGATCGGCGCCTGGTTTTTGTTAAATCGTGGAACGAATGGGCCGAAGGCAATTATCTCGAGCCGGACCTACGTTTCGGCTCTGCTTATTTGGAAGTGATTCGCGAAGAGCTCTCGACCGTCCGCAACTCTGAGACCGTGGTTCAGTTTGATGAAGTCAGACGACCGGCATCGGTCGATTTGGCGGTCTAGCCCGATAGACTGTGGACTGACGGTCTGGCCTATTAGGATCAATGCGCAACGGACTTCGTCAACTGCATCAGCGACAATACGAATGGCGTCAACGGCGACCGGTCGCAAGATTTTGCGCGGGTATTTTGCTGCTGGTGGTTTGGCCCTTCAGGTTTGCGATTCAGGCACTGCTGAATACCCTCTCCAGCGACAGACGACCAAAACGGATCGTTGTCATCCAGCTTGCCGGACTGGGCGATGCTCTTATGTTGACGCCCGCGCTGGCCGCCTTACAGGGCGAATATCCGAATGCAAAGATCGATTTCGTAACCCTGCATGGTTATGTGAAGGATGCGTTTAAGAATCACCCGCGCTTCAACAAGATCATCACGCTCCCGGCGTATCCGGGACATTGGATCATTTCAAGATTTGTAAATCGATCGGGCGGGAAACTGGTCCTGGCTGCGCTCCGTTATTACCCGAACCTGCTGTTGAGTCACTTGTTTTCGCAGTATGACTTAGGCATTAACTTCGCCCTCTCTGATTTTGATCGAAACCTCGGCAACGCCCTTTTGTACTGTCTTAACGTTCGTAGCAGAGTCGGATCGGTTGGACTAAGCGACAAGCTGCTGACAGATTCCGCAACTGTCGATCACGCACGGATGCACCGCTCAGCCGCCTATTTAAGATTCCTCGAGCCCCTGGGGATTTCGTCCGGCACACGGTCCTACGAATATCCGGTGCGCGCGGATGATTTGGAGATTGTGAAGCTGGCTCTGCGCCGCGAAAGCGTTGATGCCTCAAGGCCGCTCGCTGTCATTCATCCGGGTGGGAAGATTCACATCAACTCCCGGCGCTGGCCGGCCGAGTATTTTGCGCAAGTATGCGAGTCCCTTTCGGTCAATGAAGGTTTCGAGATCGTTTTGATAGGAGATGGCGACGACGAACCTGTTTGTCAGCAGATTGTGAGTAGCCTGGGGACAAAAGCGAAATCACTTGCCGGCCGATTCACATTTGCAGAGACTGCGGCCCTGCTCAGTTTGTGTCAGTTGTGTATTACGAACGACACCTCAACCCTGCATCTTGCCGAAGCAGTTAAGGTCCCGCGAGTGATTTCTATTTTTGGTCCTACTGACGCGGACATCCTTGCGCCGCAAAGCGAACGTCATGTGGTGCTGAGATCGAAGCTGGCCTGTGCGCCGTGCATGGGTGGGATCATAGATGCAAACACTGAGCGTTGTTGGCGTGAAGTGAAAGAAGAGTGTCTTTCAGGAATTGGTCCGGAGCAGGTTATTGGGGTCCTCGAACAGTTCTATGGGACTCGCCCTCTGCGCCTCGCCCGGGCCTGAGCCTCTGGACTCGGAGCAGTGTGGAAAAGCTTAAGATTCAATGGTGGTCATGGCGCTTTCGGCGACACTGCGCCGTGGTGGGTAAAGACCTATCCGTGCTTGGCCCATGCGCTGCCAATTCGAATGGAACGATCGAAGTGAGTGACGGTCTAACCATCCGATCTCGTAAGTACAATATGGTCGAGATTTGGTGCGCGCGCGACGCAAGGTTGAGCTTCGGGAAGAACGTCTTCCTGAATCAGGGCGTGCGCATTGCATGTAGTCGCGAAATCAGCATCGGTGACAACGCGCTTATCGGAGATGAGACGGTGATCCTCGACAACGATTTTCACGGGGTGGCGAACGCTGCCGCGAAGGTCGCGCCGGTGCGAATTGAATCAGACGTCTGGCTGGGAACACGCGTGATCGTTCTGCGTGGCGTCACGATCGGGCGGGGTAGCGTCGTGGGAGCCGGTGCGGTTGTAACCCGGTCGATTCCTCCTTACAGCTTCGCTGCCGGGGTCCCGGCTCAGGTTATTAAAAGCTTGCCGCAGACTGCGTGAGACCTTTGCACATCTGTTACATCTCTCAGGAGTATCCACCGGAAACGGGTTGGGGAGGAATCGGCTCGTACACCTACGAGATGGCGCATGCCCTCGCCGCCGCCGGCCATCGGGTCACAGTTATTTCGCGGGCGGTTAACGGAGAAGGCATCACGAATAGCGATGGAATTGAGGTTCATCGGATAGCGCCGGCTCCGAAATGGGATTCCCTACCTGTCTTCTGGAGACTGAATCGAGTTTGGCCGGGCTTCGCCTGGGCGGCAATGCGTAAGGTTCGGAGCATAAATCGCAAACACCCGATCGATATTGTCGAAGCCGCCGAAGGCCGAGCCGACGGTTTTTTTGTTAGCTACATGCCGGGACGACCGAAGTTAGTGACCCGGCTGCACACAGCCCGAATATTCATAGACCAATTCAACGGGCTCAGCGCAAAGCAGGGCGGCTACAGAGAGTACTGGATAGAAAAACAGTCAATCAGCCGCGCTAATCTGGTAACAGCTCCGAGCAAAGCAGTCATTGATCTGACGCGCACCTGGTTGCCTTTGAGCGAGAAGACGACGCTGGTTGTGCATAACCCCATCGACCAATCAAACTTTCCCGCGTCGACATCGGTTCGCAAAGACACAGTGCTTTATGCGGGCCGCCTGGAGCGAAACAAAGGCGCCGAGACGATGAAGGAGGCGATTCCGATCCTGCTGCGCCGTTTTCCATCGCTGGAGTTTCGGATCGTCGGAAGCGATGGTCTCGATCGAGATGGTCAAAGCTGGCGCCAGAAGATTCTGAACTCTCTTGACGCCGGGCAAAGGACGAAAGTCCGGTTTGAAGAAATGGCACGCACAGATCTTGTGCGAGCCTATCAGGAGGCTGCCGTTTGCATTCTTCCTTCGACCTGGGAGAACTCTTCATACACCTTGCTGGAAGCGATGGCGTGTGGTACGCCCGTGGTCGCTTGCAACAGCGGGGGCTCTCCCGAGTTGATCGAGAACGGAGTCAGCGGGTTTCTCATTCCGGTCAATAATTCGGAGGCCTTGGTAGCCCGAATCGCCCAATTGCTGGACGAACCCAATCTACGCAAGTCGATGGGCGCCAACGCGCGGCGGCGGATTGAAGAATCCTTCAGTATCGATCGCATCCTGCCTGAGATGATTGCCGCCTATGACTTTGCGATCGCCCAGGGTTAGCACTCCTTTTCGCGAACCCAAAAACCAGTGATCAAAATCTCAGCCATCATTTGTACCTTTAAGCGGCCGGATTACCTTCGGCATGCTCTGCGAAGTCTCTGCGAGCAGAGTCTTCCTCGCGCCGATTATGAAATCATCGTGGTGGACAACGCCGGGGAAGCAGAGACGCAGCAAGTCGTGAAAGACTTCGATGATGGGTCCGTGAACTTGCGATACATGACCGAAAAGGAGGTCGGCCTGAATCGGGCGCGTAATGCCGGGTTGAAGGCCGCTGCCGGGCGATACGTTGCCTACATCGATGATGATGCGCGCGCTGAGACTCAATGGTTGGAGGCTTTGGTCCGGGCCTTTGAGCGGGTGTCCCCGGAGCCGGCGGCTGTTGGGGGCCGTGTTTGGTTGGATTGGCACGGCGAGCGACCGAGTTGGGTACCTGAGCGACACCTTGCTCTCTACACCTATGTCGATCACGGTAACGGCGCGCACTCATTGCGCGACGACGAATATTTGGTGGGAGCAAATCTGGCCTTCGAAAAAAATGCATTGAGTTTGTTAGGCGGCTTCGATCCCGAGTTGGACCGCCAGGGAGCTGTGCTCTTGTCGGGAGGTGACACGGCGGCGATTGAGCAACTTCGGAAGAATGGGAGGGCCGTCACCTACGAGCCAGCGGCAGTGGTTTGGCATTCAGTCCTGCAATCGCGAAAACGCCCCAGTTGGTTACTTAGGCGTTTGTTTTGGGACGGAGCCTCCCAGCCCTTTCTTGAACGTCCAAACCTTGCGCGCCCTGCAAATTGGCGGGCGGCCCTGATAGATGTGCGGCAATGCGGCCGGTGGGGAGTGGATATGTTCGTCGCGCTCGTGCGATTTCGCCGGCAGGAGATATGGGAGTCGCTCCTGGGATTATCTCAGCGAACGGGACGACTAAGAACCCATTTGCAATTGATGACCGCTAAGAAATAAGCAACTCAGATTTGTGACGTACTGGGTGCCCACGTCGTTCCAGCGCGAAAGAGGCAGGCCAGCTTTACCATCAACAGCGAATATGTGCAATAGATGAATATTTGCTTTCCTTCGCTAAGTTATCCCATGAACGGAGGTGCGACCAGTGGCGTAGGCTCTCAGGTGCGAATGCTTGCGCACGGTCTGATTGATGCCGGCAACTCAATCAGCATCATTGACCTGGCTGACAGCGATCAAGTCGTTGTCAAAGATGATCGAGGGGCCGAAGTTCACCGCATGCGCGGAGGCAATCTGCATTGGCTTGCCGGTAAGCTGCCGCTGGCCGGAAAGGCCCTCGCCTTACCCATTCGCGAGATTGAATACAGTATTGCCGTGTGGCGAGGCGTGCGCCGGGCGAACAAGCTTCGCAAATTGGATCTGATCGAAGGCACTGAAACCGGCATGTTGATGGTCGCGATGTTTTCCAGGGACACACCGGTCATCATTCGCCTGCACGGCGAGCAATATACCTTCCAGAGGTACACGCCGGGAATGCGATTGACTCTCGGCGTTCGTCTCAGTCGAGTGTTGCAGCGAATTGCGCTGCGACGTGCGAAGCTGTTGATTAGCCCGAGTCTTGCACATGCTCGCGAGATTCAGAGAGAGTTGGGCAGACGGCATCCGCCGATCGTCGTTGTACCTAACGGCCTTAACGTTCGGAGTATGAAATGCGATTTGGAAATACAACGCGGTCCGCAAACCGTCCTGTATGTAGGCCGAATTGAGCGGCGCAAAGGCATCTCGACCCTGCTTCAGGCCGCCTCTCAAACCAGGGAGTCATTTCCCCAGTCGCAATTTGTTTTCGCGGGGGATTTTCATTCATCGCTTTCCGAATCCGAATTTCGGTCGCTGGTTCGCCAGCATGGTTTGGAGTCTCACGTCGAACTTCTGGGTGCTGTTGGCTGGAAAGCTCTGAGCGACTGGTATCAACGCTCGACTGTCAGCGTGCTTCCGTCCCACTACGAAACTTTTGGCCTGGCCGCGCTTGAGCCGATGGCGTTTGGCACGCCAGTCATTGCAACCAGCGGCGGGGCGCTGTCGGAAGTCGTTGAGTCAGAGGTGAGCGGCAAGCTGGTGGCCGCCGGCGACGCAGGCGCCCTGGCAGGCGCGATGACTGAACTGCTCACGAATGTTGATTCGCGCGAACAAATGAGCAAGGCGGCGTTCGAGCGAGCCGCAATCTTTGATATACGTAGAGTGCTGCCGTTGAACTCTCTTCCATATGAATGGTGCCGCGACGAAGACTGGAGCGCCGGAAGTTCACATCTGTTTTTTTCGCCTCATCTTGACGACGCGGTGCTGTCCTGCGGCGGAATGATTCACTCGCTGGTTTCACAGAACAAATCCGTGCAAGTGATTACGGTGTTCGCCGGGAACTCGGATGAGGCGCAGATTTCGGCTTTCGCTCGACATCTTTACGCGAAGTCTGGATCGACGGGTGATTTGTTCGAGCAACGGCGGCAGGAAGACGCCAAGGCTTTGGGTGAATTGGGAGTTGAGAATGTCGAACGCTGGAGTTTCAACGAAGCACCGTACCGCCGTGCAAAGGACGGAAAGTACCTGTACGGAAGCTACGATGAATTGCGTGGACAGCCCGCACTCGAAGATCGAATACTCAGAGAAACCATTACCGAAAAAGTTCTAAGGCTGCTCGAGGAGACTTCCGACTCTGCCGTCCTTTACTTCCCGCTGTCTCTCGGTCGACACGTCGATCACCAACTATTGTTCGCTATTGGATTGCAACTGAGCGCTGCTGGAAAGCAGGTTCGTTTCTATGAAGACTACCCTTATGCGGAAGCCTATGATCCTGACCAGCGGGAACTGAATTGGCTGCCCCGAACCGTGTCGATCGTCCTGGAATCGAAGCTGAAAGCCGCTGCCGCGTACGTGACCCAGATACGCGGTTTAGGCGGTTCGATTCGCAATCTCGAAAAACGTTTGCGTAGTTTTGGAGTTGCGGTAGGAGGCCAATCCCTCGGCGAGCGTTACTGGGAAGTAGTAACACCTCTCTCTTTTGATTTGAACGGAAACCAAACCGCGGATGGTTGTCCGCTGGTTCGCAAAGATGCGATTCCCGGATTACGAGATTTCAAGAACTTCTTGAAGACCTTTCGCTGGCACGACCTTGAAGAAGTGCTTCCGGTAGGAAGCGGCCGCTGTCTGGATCTGGGTTGCGGCGAGGGTCGTCACCGCCCTTTGATTGAGAGCAAAGGTTATCACTGGCTTGGTTTGGATCGATCCGAGTCAGCAGGCTTGAGCCTTAAATCAGATGGCGGGTCGTTACCACTTCAATCCGAGAGCATGGCCGCGCTGGTTGCGTGGCAAGTGTTCGAATATTTCGATCGCCCTGAGGCCGTGATCGCAGAGGCCGCCCGAGTGTTGGAGGCAGGCGGCGTGTTCTGCGGCAGCGTCTCGTTCCTGGAACCAGTCCATGGTCGAACCTACTTCAACATGAGTCCTCAGATCCTCGAGAAGCTTTTAGGGCGGCATGGTTTTGCGGACATTGAAATCACGCCCGGCTTGAATGGTTTTGCGTTGATGTTATGGACGTGGTTGCGCCGGTCGGGATTTCCGCTCGCCGATCACCTCGCCATTCCCGCGGCCTTCGCGTTGCTCGCGCCGCTGGCCGCCGTGATGTTCGTTGCTAGTTGGTTGGCACAGCGAATCGGATTCGGGAGCGGCCACACGCTGCGATGGATCTCACAAACGTCTCCGCTGGAATTCGCCGGGCACGTGATGTTCACGGCAAGGAAAAAGGCGCGCGCAGAATCATGCACATCGGTTTCGTAGCAACAGAATCACCGTATGGTGATCGGAGTTCGTGTGGCATCGCGGCTTATCTGAGGGCCATGATCCCCGCGCTGCTTGACGCCGGACACCGGGTGACGCTGTTTGCTAATTCCAAAGAGAACCGGAACTTCCTGGCTGAAGATGGTGAGGTACCGGTCTACCATCTTCGGCTACCGTCCCTGCACTGGTATGCAGCAAAAGTGCGCGGCCTTCAGCGCCTTGCGCCTTTGCCCTTGCGTCAACTCGAATGGTCTACGGCTTTTTATCGTCAGGTTGCGCGAGTTGCCGCGGATACAAAATTTGACGTGCTGGAAGCGACTGAAACGGGAGCTCTTTTTCTGAGCCGGATTGCTCCATTGGTTATTCGCCTTCACGGCAGCGAGTACTCTTTTCGCAAGCACTCAGGAAAGTCGTTGGACCGAAGTGTGCGATGGAACGACTCTCTGGAAGCAAACAGTTCCCGGCGCGCAACTGCGATCACGACGCCAAGCCGATTTCAGGCGAATGAGATCATTAACCATCGCGGATGGCCGGCCGATCGTATTCGCGTAATACCGAATCCGATTTCGGCCCCTATGCTAAAAGCTGCGCTGCAATTCCAAAGAAACGGTCAGCCGGAGCAAGTCGTCCTTTATACAGGCCGTCTGTCCCCGGTGAAGGGAATCGAAACTCTGCTGGCGGCCGCGAAGCTCGTGCATGATCAGAATCCAGGCATCACCTTTGTGTTAGCCGGCCCGTGGCAAATGCCTCAATCGCCCGAGGCCTACGGGCTGGAACTAAATCAAAAATCCGTGGACGGCGTTCGCTGGGTCGGGCCGCAGGATGTGAATGGGTTAATAGATTGGTACAAACGGGCTTCGCTGTTTGCTATGCCTTCATATTATGAAAGCTTCGGCATCAGCATGGTTGAGGCGATGGCGTTTGGCCTTCCGGTAGTGGCGAGTGACGGCGGCGCCACCAGCGAGCTCATTGGCAATAACGGATGCGGCTTGCTGGTGCCAAAGCGTGACCCAAAAGCCTTGGCTGATGCGATCATCCATCTGATCTCGACGAAAAAAGCGAATCATGAGAATGGCATCATCGCGCGGTCAACGGTTCAAAAATTTCACCCGCAGCGAATTGCCGCCGAAACAATAGAGCTGTATCAGGCCGTGCGAGATTCAATTCGTCCGACAGCTCAGGAGCGCACTAGCTCGTAAAATTCGATGCCTGAACATGCAGCTTTAATGACGGGCAACAAGGCCAGGATTCTAATAGTGAGCAGCAGTTATGCGCCGGTGGTTGGCGGCGTTCAGACGGTCGCACACAACCTGGCAAAGCAGTTGGTCGGCAGCGGTCACGAAGTGCGCGTCGTCACGCACCGCTATCCGGTGGCATTGCCCGCGAAAGAAACGATCGACGGGATCAGAGTGGATCGTCTGCTTTTTCTTTCGCCCGGGACTGATTACCTGAGCCGGCGCAGACCGGACTTGTTCGGCGCCTCTCTTTTCTACGGCCCGCAGAGTCATTCAAGATTAAGAAACGTAATGCGGGACTTTCGCCCCGAGGTAGTGAACGTTCACTTTCCCGACCACCAGATACCTTTCATTCTGAAACTGCGCAGCGAATTCGCTTTTCGATTAGTAGTGTCCCTACATGGTCACGACATTGAGCGACTGGACTCGGAGCAAGTATCCGAAAATGGACACAAGCCAAATGGAGCGCGAGCACAACTTGAATCAATTCTACGGGAGGCCGACGCCATTACGGCGTGTTCTCGTCACATTTTGGATAAAGCGATTCAGATCGAGGCGTCGGTAGCCGGCAAGGGTCATGTCATCTACAACGGAGTTGACCTGGAGAGATTCTCGAACAAGGCCTGCTATTCGCACCCGCGGCCGTATGTTCTGGCCTTTGGACGGCTGACTTACAAAAAGGGCTTCGACCTCTTATTACGCGCCTTTGCTAAAGCCGGCTCGACCAACTCTTCGGTTGACCTGATCATCGCCGGAGGCGGGGAAGATCGTGATCAGTTAAAGTCTTTGACCGGCGAGTTGGGGTTGGATCAGAAAGTTTATTTCTTCGGCGAAGCATCGCCTAATCAGATCGTCGAATTGTTGAATGGGAGTTTTTTCGTGGCGGTGCCTTCACGGCGCGAGCCGTTTGGAATTGTTGCTCTTGAAGCGCTCGCAGCAGGCAAGACCCTGTTGGCGAGCGATACTGACGGCTTGGGCGAGTTCCTTGCAAAAGTCCGCGACCCCAGAGTAACTCTGGTCGAACCAACCGCGGACGGGCTGACAGAAGGGCTGCGGAAACTCTTTGTTTCCGAAGGAAATGGTTCATCGGCGGCGACCAGCAGTAAGGAGATGCCCGAACAATATTCGTGGGCAAACGTTGCCAGACGCTATGAGCATGTTTTAGTTGGGAACAGCTGCGCTTGAAAACTTTGTTTCGCTTGTGGGTGAGGGTATTCGCGGCGATTTACGGCGGCGAAGGAATTAATATTCCTTTGATGTTCATGCCGACGCGGGTGATCTCGCAAACGCTGCGTCAGTACGGGGCCACGGTGGGCGCGCGCGTGCGCTTTCGATCGCCGTTGGTTATTCATAACAGCGATCTTGCACGCGGCTCTTACTACAAAAAACTACAGGTGGGAAGTGACTGTTATTTTGGACGGGAGTTGTTCCTTGATTTGCAGGACCAGATCGTCATCGAAGACCAGGTGACCATTTCTCATCGGGTGATGATATTGACTCATACAGACGCCGGCACCAGCCCGCTTAAGGACCGGTCGATCAAGACGTCACAGGCGCCGGTGATCGTTCGACGCGGAGCCTACATTGGGGCGAACGTCACAATTCTCCAGGGCGTAGAGATTGGGGCATCAAGCATCGTCGGAGCCGGGGCTGTGGTAACTCGGTCCGTACCGCCGTCGACTGTTGTGGCTGGAGTGCCTGCCCGAGTCATCAGGGATGAAGCACGCGAACCACGAGCATTTATGAGGTCAGGGGCGAGTAAATGATTGAACAAGTCGCAGCATTCAGAATGAACAGAGGCCTCTTTGGCGTCGTGGCCATGGTGGTAGTCGCTGTCATTGGAGCGGTGCTTTATCAGGGACTCTCATACAGAGACTTCCTTATTGGCCTGGGCGCTTTGATGGTGGCGGTGATCGTCTTTGGCGGCGAGCGCGGGATCCGGTTTGGACTGGTGTTGTGGGTGCTGACGCTGGCTTTGGGCTATCGCACGATTGAATGGACTGCGAACCTGCGCATTCATCCATCTGAGATTCTTATTTGGCTTCTCTTTGTCTGCGTCTTTGCCCAGCGTCAGTTGCGCTCATCCACTCGGTTTTCATTGCCCTGGTGGCTTCTGTTTCTCATCCCTTTTTGGGCCCTGGCGTGGTGGCCATTGATCGCCGGTGACGCTCCGTGGGACAAGATGCTCAACGAATTTCGCGATTTCCTGCTGCTGGTTCCGGTAATGATTGTATTGTCGGTGGTCCTGGAGCGCCAGGCTTACTGGCGGTATCTGGTGCTGGCGTTTTTTGTCGCTACTTCCTGGATCGCCCTGATGGGCATCATTGAGTACTGGTTCCCCGGAGTCGAGAAACTTTTCCCAGCTTTCATCCATGCCGCGAAGCCTGAAGCGACGGCGGACGGTTTCATGCGAGCGCAATTCTCGTTCTGGGGAGGATCTCAGGCGACCTTCTTATGTGTATTGGCTTTGCCCGGCGCGCTCTTTCTCGCTACCTGGTGGCGCGGATGGCTGGCGCGGGCGGCAATCCTCGCAGCAGCCGTCTTCCAAATAATGGCAATTTACATCGGCGGTTACCGGAGCATCTGGCTGGTGTTATTA
>Ga0134121_10002482_pt1 | contig 15916 bp, 12 predicted proteins | sample KB301_FD_96463 | JGI IMG/M metagenome (GOLD analysis project Ga0134121, IMG submission 96463) | Terrestrial soil microbial communities without Nitrogen fertilizer from Kellogg Biological Station, Michigan, USA - KB3-0-1 | ecosystem: Environmental > Terrestrial > Soil > Unclassified ... | reverse complement strand
TTCCTAAACCGTTTGTCGTACGTTCAATTCGTATCGGGGGCACCAATTTTTTCAACTGCTTAGAGTGACGCCTTCTTTTATTTCGGAACCAGCGTAGGGAATATAGCTTAAAGGGACTATGGAATTGGTATAAATCTAACAATCCGCTGGTCCTAACAAACGACTGGAGGACTGGTCTCATTACCGCGTCTTTCCTATTCTAAAACTACCATACTACGAGGATGCGGCGGAGGACCTCCTCCTTGGGTATCCGACCGCAACGATCGTCGAAGCTATCCAGTCTTCGAGTGTCGGTCGGGCACAGGCCGAGGGAGCAGCACGTCTGTTCGGAGGTGGCTCGTCCCAACAGCAGCGCCCCCTCGGGCTGAAGGAAGTCCCTGATACTTTGAAAAAGGCGCTATGGAACCACGTCAAAGGTACGAAGGACACCGACAAGCTCAGTAGAGCCAGGCAAGCGTTCGCGGAATAGCGGCTAACAATAGCATGCAGGGTGGACCCGTCTAGCAGGGCTAGCTCAACATCTCTTTCAAGATCCTAGGGCTCCCCATTAGCGAAAAGCCATCGATACTTGCTAAAGAAGCGCGAGCGCGATTTCTTGCTTCTGAGATGGATGAATTTAAGAGGGATCATGCAGGCAAGACGTATCCTCATACCCTAGAAATGCCGAAGGAAAGCCTTTTTCGAGCTCCTGCTTCAAAGAATTTCAATACATATTTGGATGTTGGAGAGATTCGGATTCGTTTCTATCAATTTGACACAATGGAAAGTCAGTATCGCAACGCGCTTGCCAGGGGTTTCATGTCGGAAGGCCAATGGACAAATCTCAGCAAGCTTCTCAAGAAACATTCTGTAGAAGATGAAACCAGCAGGCCCTCAACTGCAAAATATGTGCTGCGGGTTGCTATCACTCACCATCCTGTGATTAATCGGGGATGGCATTCCAGTAGTTTAGCGGGGCGCAAGAGGATAGCAAAGCAGCTCGGAGATTTAGGGTTCTCCCTCATTCTCTCAGGACATGAACACGACCCCAGGTGTGTGGAAAGTGAAGATCTCATACAACTCGTATGTGGATCTAGTACGCAGGCTAGTAGAAGAAAAAGATCTCGCACATGGAATGTCTTCTCGTTTACACACTTGATGGGAAAGTGACGTTATCAGAAGACGGTAAGTCTATTTGTTCAATCAATGTATTGCAATACACGCGGGACGACCAGCAAGCTGAGTTCGCCCCTGTTGACAGAAATAAGATGAATGTTCCCGGTTTGCTGACTGCGCGAGTCATAATGCTTGCTAAATAAATTGTTATGCACGACTTGAACTGTGTATGGGTGGCATAGTCAGCTGGCGCGAAAACCCATCGAATTTGTTTAAGACCTACCGCCGCCACAAAACGGATAAAGGTACCCACCGGAATCACGAGCGAATGAGCGTGGATGCATCAAGTTGCTCTAAAAGTGAGGCATAGCGTACTCTTTCAGGTGTTAATACGGTGTTAAAAGAAGTGACAAACGGAAGGGAATTGAAACAAACAGAAATGAAGAGAGCCGGAACCGCAATGGGAGCATCCAAGGAGAGCGGGGATTGCTGACACAATCACGCCTTCGGCACCAAATAGTCTATAAGGCAGCGATTCCAATTAAAGTCAGCTGCATTCACCAACCAATGGACTTACAATACTTCAGGTTCGTTTCGCAGGCTCGCCTGGATTAGCAATCAACAATTCCCAGCAACCAGTTATCTACCTGCTAGAAGACCCCCTACTGACCCTCTTCCACATCTGTCAGGGGGAATGGGCGCAGAAACGTTATACCAACTGTGATGAAATCTGGGAAGAGAGAACCTCCAAAGGTGTAGACTTTTCCGCCCACTTCAGTGGTTGCTGTTGAGTGTCTTGGAATGGGAACAGATATTTGTGTTGTCCAGATATTCGAATTGGGATCGTATTCCTGTACCGTGTCATGAATATCCGATGCGATGAAGCCTCCTATCGCATAGAGTTTGTTTTTTGAGGGCAATGCGACCAGTCTCATTTGTGAAAGTTTTTGTGGAGATGATGGTCTAATGGTCCATATATCTGCAACAGGATCGTACTCTGCGAATGAATTGGCAGTAAGCGAATAGAACTTCCCACTCAGTGCCGCAACAGCATATTGGTCGTTCCCAAATGGAACTGGAGCTTTGTTGATATTCCAAGTATCTGTCCCCGGGTCGTATTCGAACGTTGAGGAAAGGGGCGGCGTGCCGTTGTTATTAAAGACCGCAATGTAGATTTTGCCATTTATTGCCGTTCCGGCGATAAACCGATTGCCAAGGATAGGGTTAACGGCATTACCGGGAGGCATCGCGCCCTTGGTTGTCCAGATATTGGTGGTAGGGTCATATTCCTCAGTCACATAGGAGTATGTCACTTGATTATTGTTGATATAGTTCATTCCTCCAATGGCATAGATCTTATTGTTGACCGCTGCCACGACCGGAGAACGGCGTGCTGTTGGCATGCTGGCCTTCGTTGTCCACGTGTCCGTAACAGGATCATATTCCTCATTAGTCGTCAGTGCACTCCCTGAAAAGCCCCCAATCACATAGACCTTTCCATTCACGACTGCTGCACCTGCCTCAAGACGAGGTGTAGGCATGGGGGCTCTGGTGTGCCAGATGAGACCTGGGGGGGCCGTGGGAGTAGCGGAGGTTCCGAACGAGTCTTCGCTCTCTCGACTAGCATCTGCTGCGGTCACGAAGAAGTAATAGGTCTTCCCATTGGTCAAACCCGTGACTGTGTGTGGGGAACTTACACCAACAAATTTTGCTCCATCGGGAAGACCTGCATAATTGCTGCGGTCCAAATTGATGTCCGAAGCCATATAGAGATTGTAGGATGTTGCACCGGCAACAGGATTCCAGCCGACAGTGATCTGACCATTGCCCGCTGTAACAGCATTTCCCGTAGGTACTTGGAGGACTGACCCAGGAGGAGGAAGCGAGCCCTCTTCCACCGTGGTAAGGGGTACTGGGAAGCTCTCGCTGGTGTTCGATGATCCGCCAATCACATACAGCTTTCCCCCTGCTTCTCCAAGAGCAGGGGAAACGCGCGGGGCAGCAATAGAGGCTCTCTGTTCCCAGTTCTGTGTTTCAGGGTCGTATTCTTCCACGGTGCTCGAAGGGGACGAGCCCTTTCCTCCACCGATGGAATAGAGCTTCCCTCCAGCTGAAGTGAAACCAGTCCGGAACCTGCCAGTCGATGCCGGAGCACGAATGTTCCAGCTGTCTTTGATAGGATCGTATTCAGCCAGTTCTTCGATATCGGAAAGGGCGTACACTTTGTTGTTGTGGGATGCCACGGCATACCGCGTATAACTAAATGGGGGCTGCGTCTTGCTTGTCCAAATATTTGAGGAAGGATCATATTCCAATGTGTGCGTGAGTGGTGCGAAGCCATTACTGTTGTGCGCTGCTACATAAATCTTTCCGTTTGCAACGGCCCCACCAATAAATCGATTACCAAGAACGGTGTTTACAGCTCCGCCAGTTGGGATAGTCGCTTTCGAAGCCCAGGTGTTAGTGACTGGATCATATTCTTCAGTGGAATAGGAGTAGACCAAAGAATTGGGATCGGATGTGAATTTCACACCGCCGATCGCATAGATCTTGTTGTTCGCCGAAACCACGATGAGTTGTCGACGGGGGGTGGGCATATCCGCCTTTGAACTCCACGTGTCGGTGGACGGATCGTACTCCTCGACCGTTCGAAGCACCGATCCAGAATATCCGCCGATCGCATAGATCTTGTTGTTGACGGTTGCTACGCCAAATTCAGTGCGTGGCGTCGGCATCGGGTTTTTGGAGGACCAGACGATCGGCGGGCCAGACGGTGGTAATGAGCTACCCTGCGTTCCGCTTTCACCGATTCCTCCCCCGCCACCGGAACAGGAAAGAAGGAAAAGCCAAGCGACAACAAGTCCGGAACGTAAAGATGCCGAGGTGAATATTAATGCGGCTCGAAACTCTCTTTGCATGGTGCCAACGGCTGATCCAGGTAGACTTAGAAACGGGGCAATCATACTCCTCTAGGGTTTTCCCTAGCAATCCCTCAAAGGTGTTGAATTTGCGGGAGAGTCAAAGGGCTTTCATTAGTTTTGTGCAATCAATTAGGAATCTAAGGTGTGCAGAGTTGTCCTCGAAAACGTGAGCTATCTTATGGAAACTTCACAAGGAAGGCCTACCAGGGAGGGGAGCCCATTCCATGCTTGAGTATCAACAATACATCTTTTGTTTATTCCGCATGTAAACGCCATGACTCCACAACATGCCCATCCGAGGGGTGTGCCGAATTGAGGCAGTGTTAATAGGGTGTTAGAGAAAGCGACAGAATCGGTCGGAGAGCGACAAATAGAAACAAAATGAGATCAATGGTCAACATCGTGCCGTATAGTAAAGACGAGGGATTGCTCGATCCATCAAGGACTTGAGCAACCCCCCGGCCTCACTCTTAATCAGCGGGTTGCCGACGCTTTAGCGAATCCCCAGTGCACCTACCTCTTGAAAGTCTGTTGGCCCAAACTTCTAAAGATGGCCACAACTTGCGTAGCGCAGCTTAATAAAGTGCTCAAAAACTCCGCAGCGTCATGAGGATTCTATCCGTCTCTTCAACATCGGCATGACCTGCTGGACGCAGAGCCGTCCCTCAGCGATCGCTTCCTTCGTGCGGTGATGTAATGGACCGATGGTGAGCGATAGATCACGGCACCACGCGGTTGGCACACCGTCACCGAGACGACCCATCGTCACGCTGCTTCGTCACTTGTTCATCGCTCTGACATCGCCACTTCCATAACCATGCGGTACGCAAGGCTATGGGCCGATATCCGATCCGCCCGTCGACTGGAACGATCCATGCGATGCAGATCAGCGAGCGAGCAACGAGGTAAAGGCCATGATATCAGCAACGGTGTTCTTCACGATCTTGTTTCCCTTGATGCTGGTGTTGGCGATCGTCCTGGATGTCGCCGGCCGAGGCCTCACCGTGGCGCCCTTGGCGGTCCGTGACCGGCAGAGGATGCAGTGAAGGGGGTGTTCCGATGCTGCGGATGACCGTGAAAGACGAAATGGCCGGGAGTCGGCTCGTCATCGAGGGCCGGTTGACGGGGGTATGGGCGGATGAGGCCCAGCATTACTGGAACAGCCTCGTGGCGACAAAGCGGGGTGTGGCCGTGGTTGATGTCCAAGGCGTGATGGCGATCGATACGGCCGGAAAGGCTTTCCTGCAAGACATCCATCGCCGCGGCGTCCGGCTGGTGAGCAAAGGCTGCTTGATGAACAGCGTGGTGACACACATCACGCGGGGCTACCCACGTTCCGATGAGAAGCACGGAGGAGGAAGACATGTTGAATAGAATTCTGACACCCATAAGACCGGCGATCTGTTGGCTTGGATTACTGGCGCTGACGCTCATGGCCGGTTGCGGTGGAGAAGCTGGCTCGATACCGGTTCCTCTCGCGCCGGAAGTCGAGGTGGTGGAGGTCGTCCAGCGAGACGTTCCGGTGTACCACGAATGGATCGGCACGGTGGAAGGCATGGTGAACGCGCAAATCCGCGCGCAGGTGACGGGCTATCTCCTTCGCCGCACATACACGGAAGGTGGCTACGTCAAGCAGGGCGACCTGTTGTTCGAGATCGATTCCCGACGGTTCCTTGCCGCCGTGGATCAGGCGAGAGGCGATCTCGCGAAGGCCAAGGCGCACATGGTGAAGGCCGAGCTCGATGTGAAGCGCGATCGACCTCTCGCCAAAGCCGGAGGGGTGAGCCAGAAGGAACTGGACGATTCCCTCCAGGCCTATGAGGCGGCCAAGGCCGCCGTCCTCTCGGCCCGCGCGGCGCTCGAGTCGGCCAAGATCAATCTCGACTTCACGAGCATCACCGCGCCCATCGACGGCGTCATCGGCGTGGCGAGAGCGCAGATCGGCAACCTCGTGGGCCCCAACGACGAGCTCACGTCCATGTCCACTCTCGATCCCATTCGGGTGTACGTCCCGATCAGTGAACAGGAGTACCTCCAATTCGCCGATCGGATTCAGCATGCGTACGAGATGAAATTCACCGATCCGGACAGCCCGAATCTGGAATTGATTCTCGCGGACGGCAGCCGGTATCCCCACGCCGGCAAGTTCTTTCTCGCCGATCGGCAGGTTGACGGGAGCACGGGGACGATTCGGGTCGCCGGTCTCTTCCCCAATCCGGGGAATCGGCTCCGACCGGGGCAATACGCCAAAGTGCGCACGGCGGTCCGAACGGCGCAGGGCGCCCTTCTCGTGCCGCAACGCGCCGTCATGGAGCTGCAAGGTACGTCTCAGGTCGCCGTGGTCAAGCCGGACGGAACCGTGGAGCTTCGTCCCGTCACAGTCGGGGACCGGATCGGAAATCTGTGGATCGTCGAGCAGGGACTCGGCAAGGACGAGCGCGTCGTCACTGTGGGCTTACAAAAGGTCAAGGCGGGGCTAACCGTGACAGCGACGCTCACTCAGCCCGAGCCGAACGCACACCAGACTGCATCAGCGGCTGCTCCATCGCCGAATACACCATAAGGAGGGCACCATGGCTCGCTTTTTTATCAACAGGCCGATCGTCGCGATGGTGATCTCCATCCTCATGACCATCCTGGGTCTCATCGCGATGGTCCAGCTCCCGACCGCCCTATTTCCGGACATTGCACCGCCAGAAATTCTCCTGGAGGCGACGTACGTGGGCGCCGATGCCGTATCCGTCGAAAAATCCGTCGCCACGCCGATCGAGCAGATGATGAGCGGCGTGGACAACATGCTCTACATGTATTCGACGAACGCGAGCAACGGCAAGATGTCACTGCGCGCCAGCTTCGACGTCAACACCAGGCCGAACGACGATCAAATCCTAGCGCAGATGCGCTACACGCAGGCCGAGGCGCAGTTGCCACAGGATGTGCGGAATTTCGGGGTCACCATTAAGAAATCGACGATGAGTCCGCTTGCCGTCTTCTGTCTGTACTCACCCAACGGCACGTACGACGATGTCTTCCTCTCCAACTATGCGTACGTCAACATCAACGATCCGATGACGCGCGTGCCTGGCATCGGTCAGGTGATGGTTTACGGCGCGGGGCAGTATGCGATGCGCTTCTGGGTCCGGCCGGACCATCTGGCCAAGCTCGGCATGACCGTGACTGAGGTGCTCAACGCCATTAAGGCGCAGAACACCGTCAATCCAGCCGGACAGGTAGGCATGGAGCCCGTGCCGTCCGGTCAGGAATTCACCTATGCCATCCGCGCCCAAGGCCGGTTGGAATCCGAAGAAGAGTTCGGGAACATCGTGGTGCGAGCCAACCCCGATGGCTCAATCGTCCGATTGAAGGATGTCGCGCGCGTGGAGTTGGGCGCGCAGGTGTACAACTACATCGGCCGCATGAACGGCAAGCCGGCCGCGATCATCGCGATCTATCAGCTCCCGGGATCGAACGCCATCCAGACCATGGACGGGGGGACCAAGTTGATGGAAGAAATGAAATCGCGCTTTCCGGCGGATCTCGACTATGTCACAGCGCTGGATACGACACAGGCCGTCCGGGAAGGCATTACGGAGATCGTGCACACGCTCTGTGAAGCCCTCGTGCTCGTGATCATTGTGGTCTACCTCTTTCTTCAGGGCTGGCGCGCGACCCTGATTCCCCTACTCGCCGTGCCGGTTTCGCTCATCGGCACCTTCATGCTGTTCCCCATGCTCGGCTTCTCGATCAATACCTTATCGCTTTTCGGCCTCGTGCTGGCCATTGGCCTGGTGGTGGATGATGCCATCGTCGTGGTCGAGACGGTCGAGCATCACATCGGGCATGGCCTCTCGCCGAAGGAGGCGAGCCTCAAGGCGATGGAGCAGGTGTCGGGCCCCGTCATCGCCATCGCGCTGATCCTGGCCGCCGTGTTCGTGCCCACCGCGTTCATTCCCGGCATCACGGGGCGGCTCTATCAGCAGTTTGCCGTGACGATCGCACTATCGGTCGTCATCTCCGCCTTCAACGCGCTCACCCTCAGCCCCGCGCTGTGCGCCTTGCTGCTGAAGCCGAAGCACCCCGCTCGGGGCCCACTCGGCTGGTTTTTCGGGTGGTTCAATCGATGGTTCGCGCGTGCGACCGATGGGTATGTGCGCCTCTCGCACCGGCTCATTCGCAAAGCCGCCGTCTCGATGCTGCTCTTAGTGGTCATCGGGCTCACTGGCGTCTGGATGGGCGCGACGTTGCCCACGGGATTCCTCCCAATGGAGGACCAGGGCTATGTCTTCCTAAACGCGCAGCTCCCGGATGCGTCATCGCTGCAGCGCACGAACGAGGTCGCGAGGGAGATCGAGGCGATCCTCAAAGAGACGCCCGGTATCCGCTATACCACGACCGTCGTCGGCCACAGCCTATTGAGTAATGTGAGCACGACCTACAACGCTCTTTTCTTCATCTCACTCGATCCGTGGCATGAGCGCAAACACACAGACGAGCAGTTGCTGGCGATCTTTAAGAGCGTCAATGCACGGATCGCCGGCTTGCCGGGGGCGCGGGCGTTTCTTTTCCCGCCGCCCTCCATTCCCGGTGTCGGAACATCGGGTGGCGTGTCGATGGTGCTAGAAGACCGCGCCTCGAAAGACATTGGGTTCCTGGCGGAGAACACGCAGAAATTCCTTGAGGCGGCCAGCAAGCGTCCCGAGATCGGGATGATCGACACCACGTTCATCCCGAGCGTCCCCCAGTTCTTCGCCAAGGTGGACCGCGACAAGGTGCTCAAGCAGGGCATCAATCTTGCCGACGTCTACCAGACGCTGCAGGCGTTCATGGGCGGCATCATGGTGAACTACTTTAACCGGTTCGGCCGAACTTGGCAGGTCTACATCGAGGCGGAAGGGGAATTTCGCGCGACGCCTGACACGATCGGCCAGTTTTACATCAAAAACAAGAACGGCGATATGGTTCCGCTCTCTACTTTGGTGACGATAGAGCACGACCGTGGACCCGAGTTCACCATGCGCTTCAACGAGTATCGCGCGGCGCAGATCCTTGCGTTGACGGCGCCCGGGTACAGCTCCAGTCAGGCGATGAAGGCGTTGGAAGAGGTGTTTGCCGCGACGATGCCACCAGAGATGGGCTTTGACTATATGGGGATGTCATTCCAGGAACACGCGGCCGCCCAAGGGGTGTCAGCCGGCGTGATCTTTGGCTTCTCGCTGCTGTTTGTCTTTCTCATTCTCGCGGCTCTGTATGAGAGCTGGACCTTGCCCTTCAGCGTGTTGCTCGTCACGCCGATCGCCGTCTTCGGCGCATTCGCGGCGCTGTGGCTCCTGAAGCTCGTCGTGCCTGAGGCCAGCGAGAACGACGTGTTCACGCAGATCGGGCTGGTCATGCTCATCGGTCTATCCGCGAAGAATGCGATTTTGATCGTGGAATTCGCCAAGGTCGAGGTTCAAGGAGGGAAGTCGCTCGTTGACGCGGCGCTGGCCGGGGCGAAGGTTCGGCTCCGTCCGATTCTCATGACCGCCTTCGCATTTATTCTCGGTGTCGTCCCGCTCGTCCTCGCGACGGGCTCGGGCGCCCATGGGCGCGTACTGCTCGGCCTGGCAGTCTTTGGCGGAATGCTGGCGTCCACGGTCATCGCCATCTTTCTCATCCCGGTTTCATTCTATGCCGTTGAGAGCCTGGCGCACGGACGCAAGCATGCCGAGCGCCCGGCGCCCGGCGCGCCTCCATCCGATGCGCCGCAGGGCGGAGATGGCGACGTGCACATGCCGGAGAGACAGGAACTCGTCCACACTTGAACCGAGGAGGATTCTCATGCGTGGCCACACAATCATAATAAGCCTGGTCGCGGTCTTTTCGCTCAGCGCCTGTATGATGGGACCGAACTATCAGAGGCCGGACGTACCGCCTGCTGAAGCCTGGCGCCTCTCGCCAGGGACCTCCGAATCTATCGCGAATCTGCCCTGGTGGGACCTCCTACGCGACGAGACCTTGCAGGGCCTGATCCGCACGTCGCTCGCCGAAAATCTCGACCTACGCGTCGCCGTCGCGACGATCGAGCAGTACCAGGCGCAATTCACGATCGCTCGGTTTGACTTGGCGCCATCGGTAAACGCGACGGGCACCGGTGCCTTCTTCCACAATACGAGCCATGCAATCGGGATCCCGGTTCCAGGTTCTGGCGCCCTCTCCCTTCCGTCAGGCATGAGGTCTGGTGGCACGGACTTCGGAAGCGAATTCGGAGGAGTCGGCGTCAGATGGGAGATTGATGTATGGGGCCGCATCCGCAGATCGATTGAAGCGGCCCAAGCCCAGCTCCTTGGACAGAGGGAGAACCAACGGATGATTGTCATCGGGTTGGTCAGCCATGTCGCCCAGGCGTACTTCGAGCTGCGCGCGTTGGACTTCCAGATCGAGATCACAAAGCGAACGCTTAAAGCCTGGGAGGAGAGCGTCGCGATCTCCCGAATCCGGTTCCAGCACGGCGACATTCCGAAGCTGGACCTCAACCAATTCGAGGCCGAACGCGCGAGCACGGCGGCGCAGCTCGCCGATCTTGAGCAGCAGGCGGTGCAGAAAGAGAATTTGCTCAGCGTGCTCCTTGGACACCGGCCGATGAGCATCCCGCGCGGCGCGAGCCTCACCGAGCAGATCATGCCACCAGAGGTCCCGGCCGGTCTTCCATCGGATCTGCTCCAGCGGAGACCCGATATTTTGATGGCGGAGCAGGACTTGGCCGCCGCCACGGCGAATATCGGTGTCGCTGAGGCGCAGCGGTTTCCCGCTGTGTCGCTCACCGGCAATGTGGGAGTCTCCGCGCTTCAGCTCACCGGCTTCGCCGCTCAGGGACCGTTCGGCACCTTTGGTGCCCTGGGAAGCATCAGCGCGCCGCTCTTGAACGCGACCGCCTTGGGGTACCAAGTCAAGGCGACGGAAGCGAAGATGCGGCAGGCGCTCGCGGCCTATCAGCGCACCATACTCTCGGCATTCCAGGACGTGGAGAATGCCTTGATTGCCGTGCAAAAGGGGCGGGAAAAACGGGTGGCGCAGGAGCAACAGGTCGAGGCCCTGCAGTCGGCATTGGCCTTCTCGATGCAGCGCTACCAGGGCGGGCGGGCCAGCTACCTGGACGTGCTGACCGCCCAGCGCAATCTGTTCACGGCAGAGCTGGCGCGCGCCGACACGCGTCGCGCGCAACTGACCTCAATGGTCCAACTCTACAAAGCGCTGGGCGGAGGGTGGTCGCCGGATGAACCGCACGGGGCAGCGCGGTCGATCGCTGTCTCTCACATGAACTGACAACTGGGAGGTGCACCATGACTGAAAGTACTATGGCGACGGGACAGAAAGCGTTGGCCATCAATCTGGATCCCACGTCGTACGGCACGTTCGCCGAAATCGGCGGTGGACAGGAGGTCGCTCGATGGTTTTTTTCCGTCGGCGGCAACATGCCGCCGTGCCGGCATGAGGGCACGGGACACCGATTTTCTCTGCGCGGTCACCGGCCTCTTGAGCACCAACCGTCCATGCGCCATAATACGCGCCGATGGCCACCGAAGTCCCGCGCGACGGGGCGCTGCCGGAGCGTTACCGGACACTGTTTGAAGTGGCGGAAACAATCGCCACGCATCGTAATTTGGGCGAGGTCTGCTGCGATCTCGCCCAGCTCCTGCCCAAGGTCGTGCCGGTCAACTTCGTCGCGCTCGCGCTCTACAATCCCGCCTCCCACACCATGACACTGCATAGCATCCAGGCCAACATACCAATCCAGTCGCCCGACGACGTGTATGAGCTGCCGGTCGACGAGACGCCGGCGGGCTATGTCTGGCGGACGCAAGAACCGCTCTTCATCGCCGATATCATGGCGGAGCGTCGCTGGCCGGCTATTGTCGCCAAAATGCAAAAGGACGGGTTGCAGTCGGTGTGCGGCTTTCCGCTGACGGTGGCCGGACGCCGGCTCGGCACCATCGGATTTTGCAGCGTCCAGCAGGACGCCTATCACGACGGCGACGTCGACTTTCTCTGCCACGTCGCCAAGCAGGTCGCCGTGGCGGTCGATAATGCGCTGGCCTACGAGGAGATCGCGCGGCTACGGGATAAGGTGACGAAGGAGAAGTTGTACCTTGAAGAAGAGATCAAGAGCGAATACGACGATATCGTCGGAGAGAGCCGGGCACTGAAACGCGTCCTCAAACAGGTTGAAACGGTCGCAGGCACGGATTCCACGGTCCTCATCCTCGGGGAAACCGGCAGCGGCAAGGAGCTCGTGGCGCGCGCCGTCCATCATTTAAGCGGGAGACGCGAACGGACATTCGTGAAGCTCAATTGCGCCGCGATTCCGACGGGACTGGTCGAGAGCGAGCTGTTTGGCCACGATAAAGGCGCCTTCACCGGCGCCATAGCGACCAAGATCGGCCGCTTCGAGCTCGCCGACCATGGCACGCTGTTCCTCGATGAGGTCGGGGAAATTCCGCTGGAATTACAAGTGAAGCTCCTCCGGGTGCTCCAGGAGCAGGAGTTCGAGCGGCTCGGCAGCACCAGGACGCTCCGCGTCAATGTCCGCCTGATCGCCGCGACGAACCGCGAATTAGAGCGCATGGTGGAGGAGGGCAGGTTCCGCAGCGATCTCTATTATCGCCTGAAGGTCTTTCCGATCCGGGTACCCGCCTTGCGCGAACGTCCAGAGGACATCCCGATGCTCGTGCACCACTTTGTCCAGAAATTCGCGCAGCGCATGAAGAAGCAAATTGAAACGATCCCACGCGAATCGATGACGGCCCTGCAGCAGTATTCGTGGCCGGGCAATATCCGCGAGCTCGAAAATTTCATTGAGCGCGCGGTGATCCTGTCCCAGACCACGGACCTGGAGGTACCGGTCTCGGAATTGAAGCGGCCGACCACCGCTGCCGATCGTGCCGTGGTGAGCCTCGAGGACGCCGAACGTCAGCACATTCTCAAAGCACTTCATGAGGCGCGCTGGGTCATCGGCGGCCAGGCCGGTGCAGCCGCGAAACTGGGCATCAAACGCACCACCTTGAACTCGAAGATGCAGAAACTGGGTATTAGCCGCCTTCAGTAGCGGAAGACATCCACGGCGCGCTCGCAGAAATGCAGGCCGAGGACGGCGATCCGGCCTGCCCGTGGGCGAGGAAGAGCGCTGTGGCGTCATGGGCACGTCGGAATCTCGATTTTAACCATGTCCCGCTTCGGCCCGCGCTGCACTCGGGTCTTAGCGCGCGGGAGCAGGTATAATCGCGCAGCGATGCGCGCGAAACATGAGGGAAGGGAGGAACACATGTCGACGATTGAGAAATCTATCGAAGTCAACGTGCCTGAGTATACGGCCTATGCTCAATGGACACGGTTTGAGGAATTTCCCCAATTCATGGCAGGGGTGAAAGAGGTCAAACGGAATGGCAAGCGCCTTCATTGGAAAGCAGAGATCGCGGGCCAGGACAAAGAGTGGGATGCGGAGATTATTGAGGAGACGGCGGACCAGCGTATCGCGTGGAGGAGTCAAGACGGTGCCATCTCAGGATGGGTCGTGACATTTCACCAACTCTCGAATGCCAGGTCGAAGGTCATGGTGCAACTAGAGTATGATCCTCAGGGTTTGGGAGTGGTGTCTTCGAACATCCAGGGAGATCTAGAGCGATTTAAGATGCTCGTGGAGAAGCATTGGCGCCCAGCTGGTGGCGAGACAATCTTCGATATCGCTGTCGGCAAGACACGATACGACCAGTGATCATCATGTTCTTCCTTCGTGAACCCTCAGCAGCACACCGTAGAGGCAGGCACGTCTGCTGAGCTTGGTCTAATGAGGCATCTCTTAATCAGCGGGCCGTAGGTTCGACTCCTACACGGGTCGCACGTTCAATTCATATCGGGGGCACCAATGTTTCAGGCCTTTCGGACCTCTAACATTTGTAGACCTCCCACTGGTGCGTGCGGAGATGTATCGTGGGACTCCTTGTTACCAATCTACGAGCAGCCATTCGACGAAAATCATGAAATAGTCTCTTCTCTAGTCCGACTTGCTCACAGGCTCTCACCTAGCTGTTCGTTGGAGCCGTGCGATGTCGTTTCCCGAGGTAGGGGCTGAGCCAGGGACAGGACGGGTAGGGGCGGCACATTCGTTGCGTCCACTACCACAGCATGTAGGTTACTTCCTTGCCGAGCGGAATGCGCTTGGCTGATTCTCCTAAATCGTTCCTGTCGCCAGCCGGATATCCAAATCGCTTCTTCCAGGCCTGTCAGCCGGCGCTGCTCGCTTTCCCATGTTTTCTTGCCACGTTGCGAAGCCTGGGCTAGACTTTTCCCACACTCTATGGCACGAGCAAAGACATCTGAACAGTCTCGCGTGCGGTCCAAAGCTGCCACGATAGAAGAGCTCACTCGTGGGATTGGACACCTCCAGGAATTCCTCGCGAAGGTGGAAGACCTTGGCCGAGAAGGCTTCCCCTATCTCGACGCGGGCAGGGCCAGAACAGAGTTGCAATTTCGTGAGTGCATCCGTCGCACCTTTGGCGAAAAATCCTCTGAATTCCAAGAGCACCGGCACCAGAAACTCCTCATGGGTAGCCCCGAGGAGACGCAGCAGAGCCTCGCACTCATCAAGACCCTTATTGGGACGCTTGAGCAGAAGAAACGAGAGCTACAAGGAGGGCCGTCTCTTGTCCAAGTTCCACCAGCACTGTCGGATTCACCAACAGCCATGCATCCGCAGATGACGGTTGTGCCGCCATCAATTCCGACGGTCCAGATGACCATGATGCGAACGGCACCGATTACGCCACCGCCAGTCATGATGTCCGTTGCCATGACCACGAATCTCGATCTGTCCTCAGCCACCGCCACGCCGCCTCCACCTCCGCTCGCTCCCGTTCTCCCTGTTTCTCTGGGAAAACCAGAGCCTCTGAGTCCATCCACGTCTCAGCCTGAGCCATCAGCGATTGTACCGGCGCCACCCGCCCAGGCGATGCCCCCTCCTCCACTGCAACCGGTAGCTCGACCTGCCCCGGCGCCGCTGCATCGGCCACCACAGACTCCAGAACCAGCACAGGCGGCTTCGGCACCTACCATGAGGCCACAGCCACCACGTCATGAACCGGAGCTCATCATGCATGCAATTCCCTCTGCCAAACCAGCGCCCCAGATGCAAGAATCGCTTCCCATGCCCCCGCAGTCGCAGCCGAGTCCCTCCAAGTTGGTCGGGGCATCCTTGCATCAGGATCCAGCACCTCCGCCTCTTCAGAGCGGATCGAGCCCGGTCAATCTTGTGAAGACACTCTGTGGTCGGTTTCACGCCGTCGCTCGGCAGTTACGCCTCCGTGGGGAGTATCGAGCCACGCTCAGTGTGGAGGATGAGTTCGATGCGCAAGATCTCCTGCATGCACTCCTACGAATCCAATTCGACGACATCGGTACGGATGAATGGATGCCGAGTTATGCAGATGGGGCCCCGCGCACGACGCTCTTGCTGGATGACGGTCGACTGGCGGTGATCGTCAAGAAAACCCGTCCTGGTCTCAACGCCAAAGACCTCGGCGACCAACTCCGGGTCGATGCGGAACGGTATCGGTCCCGTGATCGCGCCACCACGCTCTTTTGTTTTATGTATGATCCCGAAGGTCGTATTGGGAACCCTCGAGGTCTCGAAGCGAGTCTCACGAGTGTGAATGAGTCATTTATGATCGATGTCCTTGTCGCTCCGAAATGAGGTGATGAATGAGAAAGCCCAAACTTGCCGCTGTCACGCGTCCCACATCGTCCGTCGACTCTTCCGCATTGACACAGACAACAGGCATCCGCTACGTTGGCCATAACGAGATTTCTGCGGTGCCTTGTACGATTCACGCTCCGGTCGATGGTGGGAGAATCATGTCGGATCGGGCCTA
>Ga0134121_10002481_pt1 | contig 15930 bp, 12 predicted proteins | sample KB301_FD_96463 | JGI IMG/M metagenome (GOLD analysis project Ga0134121, IMG submission 96463) | Terrestrial soil microbial communities without Nitrogen fertilizer from Kellogg Biological Station, Michigan, USA - KB3-0-1 | ecosystem: Environmental > Terrestrial > Soil > Unclassified ... | reverse complement strand
CGCCTACATGCTGCGCCTTGGCCTGCGAAGCTAGCTCCGCTACGCGCCCGGCCGCGCGGACCCGCTTAACCGTCGAGCCGTTAACGATGGCGATGCCCGCGGAGTCGTAGCCGCGATATTCGAGGCGGCGCAGGCCCTCGACGAGGATCGGAACGATGTCGCGCCGCGCGGCGGCGCCGACGATGCCGCACATGTCGTTTAGCTCTTCTTCTTGGGCAATTTCCAGGAAGGAATCGATACCTGCCTGCTACGCGCCAAGGTCAATTGCCCGGGCGGCGTGTCCTTGGTTATCGTTGACCCCGCTCCAATGTAGGAGCCGCGGGCTATGCGCACGGGCGCCACTAGCGTCGCGTCGGATCCGATGAAGCATTCGTCCTCAATGATCGTGCGACTCTTCGAGACACCGTCATAGTTGCAGGTGATGGTTCCCGCGCCGATATTCACTCTGCTGCCTACTTCGGTGTCGCCGATATAGCTCAGGTGATTGGCTTTCGAGCGCTTGCCCAGGCGGCTCGCCTTGATCTCCACAAAATTGCCCAGATGTACTTCTTCATCCAATTTCGCTCCGGGACGCAGGCGCGCAAACGGGCCCAGCCGGCAACGCGCGCCGATTTGTGAGTCTTCGAAATAACAGAACCCCAGGATTTCGGTACCGGCGCCTACTGTGACATTTCGCAGGACGCAGTTCGGCCCCAAGCGCACGCCGTCGCCTAAGTTCACCTCGCCCTCGAATACGCAGTTCACATCGATGGCGACATCGCGACCGCATTCGAGGTGCCCCCGTACGTCGATGCGCGCCGGATCCGACAAACGCACGCCGGCATCCATGAGCCTGCGCGCATAGCTCTCCTGGAAAGCGCGCTCAAGGCGTGCGAGCTCCTGCTGAGAGTTCACGCCGGTCACTTCGATGGAATCATCGACCTTGACGGCTACGACCGGAACCTCCTCCTTGACCGCGAACCGGACTAGATCAGTCAGGTAGTACTCGTTTTGGGCGTTTCGGTTGCTGATCTTGCGCGCCCAGGCCAATAGTCGTGTGCCCGACAATGCCATCATGCCGGCATTGACTTCGCGAATACGGCGCTCGGCACTTGTGGCGTCCCTTTCCTCGACGATGCGCTCGACGTTTCCATCACTGCCGCGCAGGATACGCCCGTAACCCTTGGCGTCCTGGACTTCCGTCGTCATTACGGCAACGCCGGCGCGCGAGGCTGCGATCAGGCGCTTAAGGCTCTCCGCCCGGACGAGCGGCACATCGCCGTAGAGGATGAGCACATCGCCGTTGCCGCTCGCGTGCTTCATCGCCTGCTGCACCGCGTGCCCGGTGCCGAGCTGCTCGGCCTGTAGTACCCATTCGACGCGCGCATCGGCAAATGCAGCACGCACCTTCTCGGCGCCATGGCCGTGAACGACGAGAATCTTCTTCGGCTCGAGCGCGTGCGCCGCGTCGAGTACGTGCGCGAGCAACGGCCGGCCACCGATGGGATGCAGCACTTTGGGTAGGTCAGACCGCATGCGCTTGCCTTGACCGGCGGCAAGCACTATCACCTCGAGGGGCATCGACGCATTTTAGCTAATATCGGTTGCGATGCTGACCGAGGAACTGGCAAGCAGGCTCTCCCGCGTCGCTCTCGCCAACATCGCGCGCGAGTATCCGCGTCACATCCAGCACCTGACGAGCAGCGCGGAAGAGGAGCTCGACGAGCGCACGCTGCATCCGGCCTTCTATGGCAGCTATGACTGGCATTCGGCGGTGCACATGCACTGGCTCTTGATGCGCGTCCTGCGTCTCTACCCGGTCTCGCGCAACGCGCCGGCGATCGGCGATGCACTCGATGCGCACTTGACGCGCGAAAACATCGCCAAGGAGCTCGCCTACTTCCGTGCCAGCGCCGGGCGGACGTTCGAGCGGCCTTATGGATGGGCCTGGCTCCTCGAGCTGCAGGCCGAGGCGCTCGCCGCGAAGGCGCGCTGGTCTCGCGCGCTCGCACCGCTTGCCACCGAGCTCGCCCAGCGCTTCGCGGGCTACATCGCGGCGTCGCCCTACCCGATCCGTGCTGGCGCGCACGGCAACACGGCGTTCGCCTGCGTGCTCGCGCTGGATTACGCCCGCACGGCGGCCGACACGGCGCTCGAATTCGAGATCCGCAAAGCGGCGCGGCGCTGGTACGACGCCGACCGCAACGCGCCCATCGCCTACGAGCCGTCGCTCGACGACTTCCTCTCGTCGAGTCTGATCGAGGCGGTGCTGATGCAGGCGGTGATGGAGCCGGGCGAGTTCATGGCATGGGTCGAGCGGTTCACGCCGCAGGGTTTCGGCGCGCTCGCGGAGCCGCCGACGGTCGCCGATCACGCGGACCCGAAGCAGAGCCACCTCGACGGCCTTTGCCTCACGCGCGCCTGGTGTTTCTCACGGCTAGGCGATGCGCCCGCTGCCGAAAGGCTGGTGGCAGTGGCGCTGCCGCACGTCGTGGAAGGCGATTACGCTGGGACGCACTGGCTCGCTTCGTTCGTCGCCCTCGCGCTCGGCGAGCGGCCGTAAAGCTAGCGGGGAAGCTCCGAGAAGCCCATCAGGAACTCATCGACGGCGCGGGCGCATTGCCGCCCCTCGCGGATCGCCCAGACTACGAGCGACTGGCCGCGGCGCATGTCGCCGGCGGCGAAGACCTTCGGCACTGACGTCGCGTAGGCCTGGGGGCCGTCTGTGTCGGCCTTCGCGTTGCTGCGCGCGTCTTTCTGCACGCCGAGTTCCTCGAGCAGCGATTGCATCGGCGATACGAAGCCCATCGCGAGCAGCACCAGGTCGGCCGGCATGTCGAACTCGCTGCCCGGGATCTCGCTCGATCTTCCGTCCTTCCAGGCGAGCCGCACCGCCTTGAGCGCCTTCACCTTGCCGCCCTCGCCGACCAGCGCTTTCGTGGCGACCGACCAGTCGCGGCTCACGCCTTCCTCGTGCGAGGACGAGGTGCGCAGGCGCGTCGGCCAGTATGGCCAGACCGGATTGCGCTCGACATCCGGCGGCAGCGGGAAAAGCTCGAAGTTGGTCACCGATTTTGCCTGCTGGCGATTTGAGGTGCCGATGCAGTCGGAGCCGGTGTCGCCGCCGCCGATCACCACGACGTGCTTGCCGGCGGCGGTCAGCTCGCGCACGCCGGCGTCGCCGGCGACGCGCTTGTTCTGCAGCGGCAGGAATTCCATCGCGTAATGCACGCCTTCGAGCTCACGACCCGGAATCGGCAGGTCGCGCGGCACCTCAGAGCCGCCCGCGAGCACTACGGCGTCGAACTCGGCGAGTAGCTTCCGCGCCGAGAGGCGCTGCGTGGCATCGCTCGCGATGCCAACGCCCGGCTTCGCATCGCCGATGCAGACCCCGACGCGGAACTTCACGCCCTCGGCCGCCATCTGCTCGAGGCGACGATCGATGACGCCCTTCTCGAGCTTGAAATCGGGAATGCCATAGCGCAGCAAGCCGCCGATGCGGTCGTTCTTCTCGAATACGGTGACGTCGTGTCCGGCGCGCGCGAGCTGCTGCGCGCAGGCGAGGCCCGCGGGCCCCGAACCGACCACGGCAACCTTCTTCCCCGTTTTATGCGGCGCGGCGCGCGGCTTGATCCAGCCTTCTTCCCATGCCTTGTCGACGATCGCGTGCTCGATCGACTTGATGCCGACCGGATCCTCGTTGATCCGCAGCACGCAGGCTTCCTCGCACGGCGCAGGGCACACGCGCCCCGTGAACTCGGGGAAGTTGTTGGTCGAATGCAGTGTCTCGATGGCGAGCTTCCAGTCGCCCCGGTACACGAGGTCGTTCCAGTCCGGAATGATGTTGTTGACCGGGCAGCCCGACATGCAGAAGGGAATGCCGCAGTCCATGCAGCGCGCACCCTGGGTGGCTGCATCCTTGTCGGCGAGGCGCAGGTGGAACTCGCGGTAGTGCTTCTTGCGCTGCTCCGGCGCCTCGTGCGGCTCCTCGAGGCGTTCGTACTCCATGAACCCGGTGACCTTGCCCACGGCGGCCCCTACGCGGCGAGGCGGCGATGCTTCGCCGCCAGCTCGCCAAGCGCGCGCCGGTACTCGTGCGGGAACACCTTGGCGAACTTGGCGCGGTAGTCGTTCCAGCGCTCGAGGATCTGCCTAGCCCGTGCGCTGCCGGTGTACCGCGCGTGATTCTCGAGCAGGCGGCGCACGAGCGCCTCATCGCCCTGCCCCTTGTGCCAGAGCTCGCGAGCGAGCTTGGTCTCCTGCTCGGACTCTGCCGCGAGCGGCTCGAGCGACACCATCGAGGGATTGCAGCGCTTCTCGAACGTGCCGTCCTCGTCGAGCACATAGGCGATGCCGCCCGACATGCCGGCGGCGAAGTTGCGCCCGGTCGTGCCGATCACGACGACGGTGCCACCGGTCATGTACTCGCAGCCGTGGTCGCCGACGCCTTCCACCACTGCCTGCGCGCCTGAGTTGCGCACCGCGAAGCGCTCCCCCGCGACGCCGCGGAAGTACGCCTCGCCTTCGATTGCTCCATACAGCACGACGTTGCCGGTGATGATGTTCTCGGAGGGCTCGCCGCGGAATTTCGGCGAAGGCTGCACCGAGATACGACCGCCCGACAGGCCCTTGCCGCAGTAGTCGTTGGTGTCGCCGATGAGATCGAGCCACACGCCGCGCGCGAGGAAGGCGCCGAGGCTCTGGCCCGCGGAGCCGGCGAGGCGCACGTGGATCGTCTCGTCGGGCAGTCCCTCGTGGCCGTAGCGCTTCGCGATGCGGTTGGAAAGCATCGTGCCGACGGTGCGGTTGATGTTGCGGATCGGCATCTCGATCGTGACCTTCTCGCCGCGCTCAAGCGCGGGGTGCGCCAGCTCGATCAACCGGTTGTCGAGCGCCTTCTCGAGATTGTGGCTTTGCGCTTCGCGGTGGTAGCGCGCTACCTCGACCGGCATCTGCGGCGTGTGGAAGATCCTCGAGAAGTCGAGGCCCTTCGCCTTCCAGTGCTCGATGCTCTTGCGCGTATCGAGAAGCTCGCTGCGGCCGATCAGCTCCTCCAGCTTGCGCACGCCGAGGCGCGCCATCAGCTCGCGCGCTTCTTCGGCGACGAAGAAGAGGTAGTTCACCACGTGCTCGGGCTTGCCCTCGAATTTCTTGCGCAGCTCGGGATCCTGCGTCGCCACGCCGACCGGGCAGGTATTCAGGTGGCACTTGCGCATCATGATGCAGCCCTCGACCACCAGCGGCGCCGTGGCAAAGCCAAACTCGTCGGCGCCCAGAATCGCGCCGATCACCACGTCGCGCCCCGTCTTCATCTGGCCGTCGACCTGCACGGCGATGCGGCCACGCAGGCGGTTCAGTACGAGCGTCTGCTGCGTCTCGGCGAGGCCGAGCTCCCAAGGCGTGCCGGCGTGCATGATCGATGACCAGGGGCTCGCGCCCGTGCCGCCGTCGTGGCCCGAGATGGTGACGTGGTCGGATTTCGCTTTCGCGACGCCCGCGGCGATGGTGCCGACGCCGATCTCCGAGACGAGCTTCACGCTCACCCAGGCTTCTGGGTTCGAATTCTTCAGGTCGTGGATCAGCTGGGCGATGTCCTCGATCGAGTAGATGTCGTGGTGCGGCGGCGGCGAGATCAGTTCGACGCCCGGCGTGGAGTAGCGCAGCTCCGCGATGTACTCCGAGACCTTGCGCCCCGGCAACTGGCCGCCCTCGCCGGGCTTCGCGCCCTGGGCGATCTTGATCTGGAGCATCTGCGCGTTGGCGAGGTATTCGGCGGTCACGCCAAAACGGCCCGAGGCGACCTGCTTGATCTTGGAGTTGAGCGAGTCACCCGCCCTGAGCGCAATATCCACCTGCACGCGGCCATCGCCGAGCCGCGACATGAGGCTCTCGCCTTCCCGGACCGGGGCGTAGCGCTTGCGATCCTCGCCGCCCTCGCCCGTATTGGAGCGCCCGCCGAGCCGGTTCATGGCCACCGCAAGCACGGTGTGCGCTTCGGTCGAGATCGAGCCGAGCGACATCGCGCCGGTGGAGAAGCGCTTGACGATTGCGGAGGCGGGTTCCACCTCGTCGATGAGCACCGGGGCGGCGGGAAACTTGAATTCGAACAGCCCGCGGAAAGTGAGCAGGCGCCGCGACTGGTCGTTGATCAGCGCGGCATATTCCTTGTAAGTCTTGAACGAGTTTGTGCGCGAGGCCTGCTGCAGCTTGGCGATGCTGTCGGGCGTCCAGGTGTGGTCTTCGCCGCGCACCCGCCAGGCATATTCGCCGCCCGCGTCGAGCGCGGCCTCGAGCACCGGGTCCTTCTCGCCGAACGCCGCGCGATGGATGCGCAGCGCTTCTTCAGCGACGTCGAACACGTCGATGCCTTCGACGCTCGACGCGGTGCCGGTGAAGTACTTGTCGACCATCGAGCGCGCAAGCCCGATCGCCTCGAAAATCTGCGCGCCCGTGTAGGACATGTAGGTCGAGATGCCCATCTTGGACATCACCTTCTTCAGGCCCTTGCCGACCGCCTTGACGTAGTTCTTGATCGCCTTGCGCTTGTCGTCGGCCGCCGAGAGAAGCGTCTCGAGCGCGAGATAGGGGTGCACCGCCTCGGCGCCGTAGCCGCCGAGCAGGGCGAAGTGATGCACTTCGCGCGCGCTGCCGGTCTCGACCACCAGGCCGGTCGAGGTGCGCAGGCCGCGGTTGACGAGGTGCTGGTGAACCGCCGAGAGCGCGAGCAGCGCCGGGATCGCCACGCGCTCGCGGTCGACCAAGCGATCCGAGATGACGATGATCGAGTAGCCCGAGCGTACCGCGTCCTCTGCCTGCGCCGCGAGCGAAGCGAGTCGGGCTTCGATCGCCTCCTGGCCCCACGCCGCGGGATAGGTGATGTCGAGCTCGCAGGACCTGAACTTGCCGCCGGTATAGCGCTCGATGTGGCGGATCTTCTCCATCTCGAAGAAGTCGAGCACCGGCTGGCTCACTTCGAGCCGCAGCGGCGGATTCAGCTCGTCGATGCCGAGCAGGTTCGGCTTCGGCCCGATGAACGAGACGAGCGAAGTGACGAGCTCCTCGCGGATCGGGTCGATCGCCGGGTTGGTGACCTGGGCGAAGAGCTGCTTGAAATAGTGGTACAGCGTCTTGTTGCGCGCCGAGAGCACGGCGAGCGTCGCGTCATTGCCCATCGAGCCCACCGGCTCCTCGCCGGACTGCGCCATCGGCAGGAGCTGGAACTTGAGGTCTTCCTGGGTGTAGCCGAAGGCCTGCTGGCGATCGAGCAGCGCCACCGCGCTCTTGAGCGGTGGCGTCTTCTCGGTATCGACCTCGTCGAGGCGCACGCGAATGCGCTCGATCCACTCGGCGTAGGGCCTGGCCCCGGCGAGCGTGTCCTTCAGCTCCTGGTCGTCGACGATGCGACCCTTCTCGAGGTCGACGAGGAACATCTTGCCCGGCTGCAGCCGCCACTTCTTGACGATGCGCTCTTCGGGAATCGGCAGGCAGCCGCACTCGGAGCCCATGATTACGAGGTCGTCGTCGGTCACGATGTAGCGCGAGGGCCGCAGGCCGTTGCGATCGAGCGTCGCGCCGATCTGCCGGCCGTCGGTAAAAGCGATCGACGCCGGGCCGTCCCAAGGCTCCATCATCGCCGCGTGATATTCGTAGAACGCGCGGCGCTGCGGGTCCATCAGCGTGTGCTGCTCCCACGCCTCGGGGATCATCATCATCATCGCGTGCGCGACCGAGTAGCCGCCCATCACCAGGAGCTCGAGCGCGTTGTCGAACGAGGCCGAGTCCGACTGACCGGGATAGATCAGCGGCCAGATCTTGTCGAGGTCCTTGCCAAGGATCGGCGATGAGATCGCGCCCTGCCGCGCGCGGATCCAGTTGACGTTGCCGCGCAGCGTGTTGATCTCGCCGTTATGGCAGATCAGGCGGAACGGATGCGCCAGATCCCACGACGGGAACGTGTTCGTGGAAAAGCGCTGGTGGACCATGGCGATGGCCGACTCGACACGCGCGTCCTTGAGGTCGAGGTAGTACTCGCCGACCTGGTTCGCGAGCAGCATGCCCTTGTAGCAGACGGTGCGGGCGGACATCGACGGCACATAGAACTGCTTCGCGTGCTTGAGCTGCAGCGCCTGGATGGCGTGGCCGGAGCTCTTGCGGATGATGTAGAGCTTGCGCTCCAGCGCATCGGTCACCGTGACGCGGCGGCCGCGGCCGATGAACACCTGGCGGATCACCGGCTCGAGCTGGATCGCGGGCTGGGCGAGATCGCTGTTGTCCACCGGCACATCGCGCCAGCCGAGCAGTACCTGCCCCTCGTCCTTGATCGAGCGCTCGATCTCGTACTCGCAGGCGATGCGCGAGGCGGGATCGCGCGGCAGGAATACCATGCCGACGCCGTACTGCCCGGCGGGCGGCAGCTTCACGCCTTGCCTTGCCATCTCCTCGCGATAGAAGCGATCCGGGATCTGGATCAGGAGGCCGGCGCCGTCCGAGAGCTTCGGGTCCCAGCCCACCGCGCCGCGGTGGCTCAGGTTCTTGAGGACGCTGAGCCCTTGCTCGACGATGGTGTGCGACTTCTTCCCCTTGATGTTCGCTACGAAGCCGACGCCGCACGCATCGTGCTCGTTATCGGGGTGGTATAGACCTTGGGGCTCGAGGCCCATGCGGCTCTGCACAAAAAGTAAGGGTGGGTCTTCGAATATACCTATGCGGTCGGGGGGCTACAAGACCTACTGCGCTGCAGCAGCGATGGTTTCGTCAACGAGCCGCTGGTCTACTGCGCTCTCCAGCTCGGCGTGGCCTACGCCATGGAGCAGCACGAAGCGCACCCGTGCGCCGGCCGCTTTCTTGTCGAGCGCCATGAGCTCGCGCCAGCGCTCTGGCGCCAGCTGCGGCGGCCGCGTCGGCAGGCCGGCGCGCTTGATGAGCGCCTCAATGCGGGCCGCGTCGGCGCCCGGCAGGTAGCCTGCGCGCGCCGAGAGGCTCGCGGCCATCACCATGCCGGCGGCGACCGCCTCGCCGTGCAGCCAGGCACCGAAGCCGGTCGCGGTTTCGATGGCATGGCCGAAAGTGTGGCCAAAATTGAGCACCGCGCGCACGCCGGATTCGCGCTCGTCCTCGGCGACGATCGCCGCCTTGAGTTCGCATGAGCGGCGGATGGCGTAAGTGAGCGCGGCGCGTTCCCGGGCCAGCAGCTTTTCCATGCTCTGCTCGAGCCAGCCGAGGAACGCGGCGTCGAGCGCGGCCCCATGCTTGATCACTTCGGCAATCCCGGCGCGCAGCTCGCGGTCGGGCAGCGAGTCCAGCGTTTCCACGTCCGCGACCACCGCGCGCGGCTGGTGGAAGGCGCCGATCATGTTCTTGCCGCGCGCATGGTTGATCGCAGTCTTGCCGCCGACCGATGAATCCACTTGCGCGAGCAGTGTCGTCGGCACCTGGAGGAAGGGCACGCCGCGCTGGTAGGTCGCCGCCGCGAAGCCAGCGAGATCGCCCACCACGCCGCCACCGAGTGCGACGACCAGCCCATCGCGCCCGAGGCGCCCGGCGAGCAGCGCGTCGAATACGCGGTCGAGGGTCGCCCAGTCCTTGGCCTGCTCGCCGTCAGGCACGATCACCTCCGAGAGACGTGCACCGAGCTGCTCGAAGGTTTTTCGAACGCGCGCCAGGTAAAGCGGCGCGACGATCTTGTTGCTGACGATGGCAACGCTGCCCCGCACGTACGGCGCGTAGAGCTCCCGACGCTCGAGGATGCCCGCCCCGATGTGGATCGGGTACGAGCGCTCGCCGAGGGCTACGCCGAGGCTTTCCATCGAACGGCGAGCTGGTCGACGATGGCGCGGGCGAGGGTCTGCACCGATTGGCGGCCGGTGTCGACGACCAGGTCCGCCACCTCGCGATAAAGCGGGTCGCGCTGCAGGTAGAGCTCGCGCAGCCGCGCGAGCGGGTCGCCGGTCGCAAGCAGCGGGCGGTTGCGGTCGTGCTTGACACGCTCGAAGAGTGCTTCCGGCCGCGCGCAGAGATAGACCACGGTGCCGCCCGCTGCCAGGCGTTGCCGGTTGGCCGCATCGAGCACCGCGCCGCCGCCCGTGGCGAGCACGACGTTCTGCATCGCCGTGAGCTCCTCCAGGACCTGTGATTCTCGCGCGCGAAAACCCGCCTCGCCTTCGATATCGAAGATGAGCGGCACCGCCACGCCGCAGCGCCGCTCGATCTCGTGGTCGCAGTCGATGAAGCGCAGCTTCAGCCGCCGCGCGAGCAGGCGACCGACGGTGCTCTTGCCAGCGCCCATCATGCCGACGAGGTAGAGGTTGCCGCGGCCCTTCATGACGGCATTGTAGGAATAAAAACGGCCGGGAGGTCCCGGCCGCAGAGGCGAAGCAAGCGTGTACGAATTATCTGATCGTCAGGCGCTCGTTGACGATGCGCGGGGTAATGAACACCAAGAGCTCCGTCTTGCCGGTCGAGACCGAGGAGTTCTTGAACATCCAGCCGACGATCGGCAGGTCGCCGAGCAGCGGCACCTTGGTGATGTCGGTACGGTCGGTCTGCTCGTAGATGCCGCCGATCACCACGGTGCCGCCGTTTTCGACCAGCACTTCGGTCTTCACGTGCTTGGTGTTGATCGCGACGCCGCCCGGGGTCTGCGCACCGGGTGCATCCTTGTTGACGTCGAGCGACATTGAGATATTGCCGTCGGGCGTGATCTGCGGCTTCACCTTCAGCGCGAGGTTCGCCTTGCGGAACGAGACTGCCGTCGCGCCGGACGAAGTCGCCGACTGGTACGGCAGCTCCGTGCCCTGCTCGATCACCGCTTCGACCTGGTCCGCCGTCAGCACGCGCGGGCTGGAGATGATCTTGCCCTTGCCGTCCGCTTCGAGCGCCGAGAGCTCGAGGAACAGGAACCGCTGCATCGTCTGGCTGAAGATCGACAGTGAGAGCGTGCCCGCCGGGAACCCGTTCAGGCCGTTCGCCGGCAGCTGGACGAATTGCGTGTCCGGGATGAAGCTGCCCGGAGTAAGCGCGGCCTGGCGCGTCTGCTCGCCCGAGCCGAGGTAGTTACCGCTGACGAGGCCCATGTTGCCGCCCGGCAGCGAGAAGCCCGGCGTGCCGCCGCTCAAACCCTTGTTACCAGGTAGCCGAGCTTCACGCCGAGGTTGCGGCTGAAGGTTTCGTCCGCCTCGACGATGCGCGCCTCGATCATCACCTGCCGCACGGCGACGTCGATCTTGGCGAGGAGCTTGCGCACTTCCTCCAGGCGGCTCGGCGTGTCCTGCACGAAGAGCGTATTAGTGCGCGCGTCGACCACGGCGCTGCCGCGCTTGGAAAGGATGCGCTGCGTCGGGTCGGAAAGCAGCTTCTGCACATCAGCCGCCTTCTGGTAGCTCATCGGGAAGGTCTCGGTGCGTGTCTGCTCGAGGTCCGAGATCTGCTGCTGTGCCTCGAGCGCGAGCTTCTCGCGCGTGGCGAGCTCGTCGCGCGGCGCGATCCAGATCACGTTGCCGCTGCGCCGGCTGTCGAGGCCGCGCGTCTGCAGGATGATCTCGAGAGCCTGATCCCAAGGCACGTCCTTCAGGCGCAGCGTGATGTTGCCGGCCACGGTGTCGCTCGTGATGATGTTGAGGTCGGTGAAGTCCGCGATCACGTTGAGGACCGCGCGTACTTCCACGTTCTGGAAGTTGAGCGAGAGCTTCTCGCCGGTGTAGCGGCCGCGCTGCGCTCCAGCGCGCGAAGGATCCTGCGTCACCGCTTTCACTTCGAGCACGAACTGCGTGTCCGACTGGTAGGCGTTGTGCTCCCACACGCCCTTCGGCTCGATCACCATGCGGACGTTGTCGCCCTGCTGAAACGTCGTGACGGTATTCACCGCCGTGCCGAAGTCGACCACGTCGAGACGCCGGCGCAGGTTGTCGGGCAGCGCGGTCTTCAGGAATTCGACGATCAGGTTCTGGCCTTGCTGGCGAATGTCGATGCCGGTCGTGCTGTCGGAGAGATCGACGATCACGCGACCCTCGCCGCCACGCCCGCGCCGGAAGTCCACATCGCGGATCGCATGCTTGGTGTCGGCGCGTCCTTCGGCGAAGGTCGCCACCTGGCCGCCGGGGATGGCTTGCGCCTGCTGCGGCTCGGCAAGCGTGATGAGGACGTTGCGGCCGTCGATGGTCGCCTCGTGCGGAACGGAGCGACGCAGGTTGAGCACAAGGCGCGTGCGGTCGCTGCCCTGGACGACGTTCATGCTGCGCAGCTCGCCCTGGCCGATGTCCTGCGACGAGCGGCCGAGGCCGTTGGTCGTGTTGGGGAAGTCGAACGCGATGCGCGCCGGATTCGCCACGGCGAAGTTCGGCGGCACGGTGCGCAGCGGCTCCTTGGTGGTGATCTTCACCACGGTCTTGGCTCCCACCTGTGTGACCTCGAATCCCTCGATTGCGTTCGACTGCGCGGCGGCGAGCCCGCAGGCCGCCAGCCACAGCGTGAACGCGTAAAGGAGCGCTTGGATTTTCGTTTTCATTTTTGTACCTCCACCAGTTGGAGCGCGCTCGCGCGCTCCACCCATTCGCCGGTGCCGTCCTGCACCAGCTCCTTCAGCTTGATCCCGCCCTCGTCGATCGAGGTGATCACGCCGAAGTTCTGCCCCATGTAGTTGCCCTTCTTGACGCGGTAGAGGTTGGGCCCCGCCTTCACCAGCGCGAACGTTTCCTTGTCCTGCGTAATTGTGCCGAGCATCTGGATCGACTCGAGCGGGAACGCCTCGAGCGGCTCCTTCACGCGCTTCTCGTGCTGCGCGATCAGGCTCTGCTTGTCGCTGTTGGTCTTCACGGACGCCTGCGCCACCTCGATGCGGTCGGAGCGGAACGGATCGACCAGTGCCTCGCTCGTGTAGGGCGTCGGCTCGTACGGCTTCACCTGCGGCAGCGGCGGCACCTGGCCGCGGAAGTCCTTGGTGGCTTCCGCCAGCTCCTGCTTCAGGTCGCCGTGCTCTTCGCCGCCGCAGGCGACGAGGAGCAGCAGGCTCGCACCGAGCGCGCACGCGAGCCGAGGCGTGAAGGTGCGCTTCATTTCTTGGCGCCCTTCGCCGACTTGCGCTGCGCGGCGAGCTCGTCGTCGTCGAGATAACGGAAGGTACGCGCGGTCGCGTCCATCGTGAGCAAGGCGGCGCCCTTCTTGTCGTCGGCGGTGATCGTCACGTCGTTCAGCGTCACGATCCGCGGCAGCTGGCCGACGTCGCTCGCGAAGGCACCCATGTCGTGGTAGGTGCCGGTGACTTTCACCGAGATCGGCCGCTCGGCATAGAACTCGCGGGTAATCTCGGAGGGCGCCGGGCGGAACAGCTCGAACTGCAGCCCGCGTCCGAGGCCCGCCTGGTTGATGTCGACGAGCAGCGCGTCCATTTGCGAGCGGTTGGGCAGCTGGCGCAGGAGCGCGCCGAACTGCGTGTCGATCTCGCGCAGCTGCTGCCGATGCAGGTCGAGGTTGATCGCCTGCTTCTTCTTGTCGAGGTAGCTCTCCTTGAGACGCAGCTCCTCGGCGTACAGCTTGTCGAGGTCTTCGATCTGCGAGGCGGTGTCGAAGAAGTACCCGGCCACCGGAATGGCGATGAGGATCGCGACCAGCACGACGAGCTTGGGCGCAGCGTGCCAGGTGCCTGGATCCTTCCAGTTGGTCCGCTTGAATTCCTCGACGATCGCGTTGAAGTTGATGGCGGCCATGGCTAGCCTTTCTTGGCCGGTGCGGCGCCGGGCTTGGCCGCTGCGGGCGCCGCGGGCGCAGTTTCGCGCTTGAGCGACATGTTGAGGTTGAACTCGGACACTCGCTTCTTCTCGACCGTGGCCGCCTTCACTTCGATCAGCTCCGGCGCGCCGAGCCAGCGCGAAGCTTCGATGTTGCGCATCAGGGTGGAGACGCGGGCGTTGGACTGCGCGTAGCCGACCAGCGAGATGCGCCCGCCTTTCTGCGTCAGCGACTTGAGGTAGACGCCCTCGGGCATCTGCTTCACGAGCTCGTCCAGCAGGTGCACCGTCTGGGCGCGATCGGCCTGCAACGTCTCGATCACCTGCTTGCGGGCCAGCAGCGCCCGGATCTCGTCCTTCAGCTTGTTGATCTCGGCGATCTCGGTGTCGAGCTTGGCAATCTCGCCTTTCAGGAACGTGTTGCGGCCCTGCTGCACGCTGATGCGCTCGGCAAAGTAGCTGTGCACGAGGCCGACGATCAGCAGGCCGACCACGGCCGTGCCTGCGGAAACGACGGCGAAGTGCTGCTTCGCGCGCTTGCGCTTCTCGGCACGGTGGGGCAGTAGGTTGACGCGGGCGGTGCTCATTGCGGGTCGAATCTCCGCATCGCCAGGCCGCAGGCGACGATGAGCGAGGGCGCGTCGACGATCAATCGCTTCAGCTGCACGCGCGGCGAGGTCTGCATCTGCGCGAACGGATTCGCCACGCTGCACGGCACCTGCGCGCGGGTGTTCACCACTTCATCGAGGCCCGGAATCACCGCCGAGCCTCCCGCCATCAGGATGTGCTCGACCGTGTGATATTGCGTGGAGGTGAAGAAGAACTGCAACGCGCGCTGAATCTCGCCGGAGAGATTCTCCATGAACGGCCGCAGCACCTCGGCCTCAAAGTCGTCGGGCAGGCCGCCGGAGCGCTTGGCGTTCTCGGCTTCCTCCGGGCTCATGCCGTAGCGCGTGACGATTTCCTGCGTGAGCTGATTGCCGCCGAAGGCCTGCTCACGCGTGTAGATCGACTGATCGTTGCGCAGCACCGTCACCTGCATGACGTTCGCGCCGACGTCGACCACCGCGATGTTCTGATCCTTGCCGCCATTGGGCAGCGCCTGCACCACCAGCGAAAGCGCGGTCTGCTGCGCGAAGGACTCGACGTCCATGACGAGCGCCTTCAAGCCGGCCGAGTCGGCGACCGCGACGCGGTCTTCGACTTTCTCCTTGCGCGTTGCCGCGATCAGCACTTCCTGCTCTTCGGGATTCGTCGCCGAAGGCCCGATCACCTGGAAGTCGAGGTTCACTTCCTCGAGCGCGAATGGGATGTACTGGTTCGCTTCGCTCTCGACCTGCACTTCGAGCTCCTCTTCGCGCAGGCTCGCGGGCACGACGATCTTCTTCGAGATGACGGCGCCGGTCGGCACGGCCATTGCCACGTGCTTGGTGCGCGTGCCGAGGCGCTTGTGCGCGCGGCGCACCGCATCGGTCACCGCTTCGAGGTTGTTGATGTTGCCGTCAACTACCGCATCGCGCGCCAGCGGCTCGATCGCATACCGCTCGACCCGATAACCGCCCTTGCCGGCGTCGACGATCTCGAGCATCTTCACCGACGACGAGCTAATGTCGAGCCCGAACAACGGGGGCGCCTTGGGCGTAAACAAGTCGAATTGCATTCGTTGTTTTCCCCTTTATGTATCGCGGCTTAGCAGCGATACGTAGAATTAGCGTGAAATCCTAGCAACAACCCCCCCGGGTGTCTAGTTTATTAATCCGCAGGGGTCGGCGGGTATGATGCGACGATCGCTTGAACGCACGCAATAGCGCGGTTTTGAGGGTCTAACTTCCCGATGTGGCTTCGTTTTCTCGCCTTTCCGCTGGCGCTCGCTGCGGGCGTGGCGGCCGCCGCCGTGCTGGTGCTGGGCCTCGTCGTCGTCCTGGCTTATCCGAACCTTCCCGAGCTCGATGCGCTCACCGCCTACCAGCCGAAGATCCCGCTGCGGATCTATACGGCCGACGGCACGTTGATCGGCGAGTTCGGCGAGGAACGCCGGGCGGTCGTCTCCATCGCGGATGTGCCGCCGCTCCTCAAGCACGCCATCATCGCGGCCGAGGACGAGCGCTTCTACCAGCACCCGGGAATCGACTATGTCGGCGTGCTGCGCGCCGCGTACACCAACCTGGCGGCCGGCGGCAAACGTCAGGGTGCGGGCACCATCACCATGCAGGTGGCGCGCAACTTCTTG
>Ga0134121_10002478_pt1 | contig 15941 bp, 15 predicted proteins | sample KB301_FD_96463 | JGI IMG/M metagenome (GOLD analysis project Ga0134121, IMG submission 96463) | Terrestrial soil microbial communities without Nitrogen fertilizer from Kellogg Biological Station, Michigan, USA - KB3-0-1 | ecosystem: Environmental > Terrestrial > Soil > Unclassified ... | reverse complement strand
GCCGGCCAGTCGGGGACGATCACCTCAGGCGCCATGCCGCAGCTTTGCCAGCAGTTTCTTCATGTCGGCCGGCAGCGGCGCGCTCCAGCTTTTCGATTTTCCGCTGCGTGGGTGCACCAGTTCCAGTGCCGCCGCGTGCAGCGCCTGCCGCGGGAATTCCGCGCCCGCGCGCGCTCCGCGGCGATAGACCGTGTCCCCCACGATCGGACACTTGATGTGCTGCAGGTGCACGCGGATCTGGTGCGTGCGGCCGGTTTCCAGGCGGCATTCCAGCAACGCCGCCTTGCCGAAGCGCTCGAGCACCTTGAAGTTGGTACGCGCGTCCCTGCCGCCGGCGATCACCGCCATGCGCGTGCGCACGCGCGGATCGCGGCCGATCGGCTCATCGATGACGCCGTGTGCCGGCGGCTCGCCATGCACCACGGCGAGGTAGGTGCGCTTCACCGTGCGCGCCGCGAGTTGCTCCGCGAGGCGCGCCTGGGCGGTCAGGTTCTTCGCCACCACCAGCAGCCCGCTGGTGTCCTTGTCCAGGCGATGCACGATGCCCGCGCGCGGCACGTTGCGCAGCGCGGGCGCGTGCGCGAGCAGCCCGTTCAACAGCGTCCGGTCCGGGTTGCCGGCGCCCGGGTGGACGATCAGGCCGACGGGCTTGTCGATGACGATCAGGTCGGCGTCCTCGAACACGATGGCAAGCGCCATGCGCTGCGCCCTCGGCGTCGCCACATCCGCCGCCGGCGGCGCGGCGAGCTCGATTTTCTCGCCGCCCATGGTTCTTGCGCTGCCTTCCGGCTGTTCGCCGTCGACCAGGACGTGGCCCGACTTGAGCCAGGTCTGGAGGCGGTTGCGCGAATACTGCGGGAACAATTTCGCCAGCGCGATGTCCATCCGCAGTCCGGCAAGCGACTCGGGCACCACTGCTGCCGTGCTGGCAAGGGGCGCTTCCGCCAAATCGAAATCCTCCTCGGCGTTATAATTTTCACCCATGAACCGAAGTGTACTTGCTCGACTGCTGCTGGTTTTCTCCCTCGTGCTGGGCGGTTGCAGCCTCGGCGGCGACAAGGACGAGACCGCGGGCTGGTCGGCCCAGAAGCTCTACGGCGAAGCCAAGGACGCGATGGGCGGAAAAACCTGGGAAAAGGCCATCAAGTACCTGGAGAAGCTCGAAGCGCGCTATCCCTACGGGCGCTACGCGCAGCAGGCGCAGCTCGACGTCGCGTACTGCTACTGGAAAAACGGCGAGCGCGCCTCTGCGATCGCCGCCGCGGACCGCTTCATCAAGCTGTATCCGAACCACGCCAACGTCGACTACGCCTATTACCTCAAGGGCCTGGTCAACTTCAACGAGAACACGGGACTGCTCAGTTTCATGGACAACCCGGACATGACCGAGCGGGACTCGAAGGGCACGCGTGAAGCCTTCGAAGCCTTCAAGGATCTGGTGCTGCGCTTCCCGGACTCGAAGTACACCCCGGATGCGCAGGCGCGCATGCGCTACCTGGTGAATTCGCTGGCCCAATACGAAGTGCACGTTGCGCGCTACTACATGAAGCGCGGCGCCTACGTGGCCGCCGCCAACCGCGCCCAGTTCGCGGTGCAGAACTATGTGCAGGCGCCGGCGGTCGAGGAAGCGGTCTTCATCCTCGTCAAGGCCTACGATGCGCTCGGCATGACCGACCTGCGCGACGCGGCGGACCGCGTGATGCGCAAGAACTTCCCGCAAAGCCGCTACCTGACCGGCAAAGGCGGCCGCGAAGTGGCGTGGTGGAAGCTCTGGGACCCCGACTGGTAACTAGACTTTGATCTTTTCATCCGCGATGTAGTCGCGGATCACGCTTTCCACGTCGGCATCGGGCTTGAAGCCCATCGCCAGGGCGCGCGGCGTACGGAAATTCACCGGCCAGGTTTTCACGATCGCCTGGATGCGCGCATCGGCCTTGTACACCACGCGTTTCGCTACCGCATCGCCCGCCACTTTGCGCATCGCGTCGACCATTTCGGCCACCGTCGCCGTGATGCCGGGGAGGTTCAGCCAGCGTTGCGTCCCCCAGGCCTCGGCGGGAAGTTCCCAGGCGTGGATGAATGCATCCACGACCTTGCCCGGCGACAGGAGCCAGACGCCGGTCTCAGCCGCTACCGGACATTCCGAAACCACGCCGTTCAGCGGCTCGCGGATCACGCCGCTCGCGAACGACGAAGCGGCCGCGTTCGGCTTGCCGGCGCGCACCACGATTGTCGGCAGCCGCAGCGCGCGCCCGTCGATGAAGCCTTTGCGCGTGTAGTCGCTCACAAGGTATTCGCCGATCACCTTCTGCGCGCCGTAGGAGGTCTGCGGATTGGCGAGCGTTGAATCATCCAGCACGTCGGGCAGCGTGCCGCCGAAGGCGGCCACGGAGCTGGTGTAGACGAGGCGCGGTGGTTTGGCACACTTTCGCATCTGCGCCAGAAGCAATTCCATGCCTTTCAGGTTGACGCGCATACCAAGGTCGAAATCGGATTCCGCCTGGCCGCTCACCACCGCGGCAAGATGGAACACCGCCTCCGTATCCGGCGCGCACGCGCCGGCGATGGTTTTCTCGTCGGAGACGTCGCCGGTAACCGCTTTTACTTTTTGCAGGCCTTCGACGCCCGGAGGAAACGCGCCATCCAGCAAGGTGATGCCGCTGATCGCCTTGCCGCCCAATTTGCCGCGCGCCAGCAGGGTCTTCGCGAGCCGGAAACCGAGAAAACCGCCGCCGCCAGTGATGAGGATTTTCATGCGGGGATTCTAGCGAAGAACGCCTCGACGTCCGCGAGTTCGCGCGTCTGTTTCATCGGCGGCAGGCTTTCGCGGATTGCCCGGCCGTAGCTTTTCGTGTAGAGGCGGGGATCGCAGAGCACCAGCACGCCGCGGTCTTCCTCGTCGCGGATCAGGCGGCCCGCACCCTGCTTGAGCTGCAGCACCGCCTGCGGCAGCTGGAAATCCATGAACGGATTGCCGCCCTCGGCGCGCAGCGCTTCGATACGCGCGGCAAGCACCGGATCGTCGGGCGGCGCGAAGGGCAGCTTGTCGATCAGCACCACCGAGAGCGCCTCGCCGCGCACGTCCACGCCCTCCCAGAAGGAGGCGGCGCCAAGCAGCACCGCATTGCCGAGGGCGCGAAACCGCACCAGCAGCTCGCTGCGCGAGCCGGTGCCCTGCACCAGCAGCGGATAGGTAATCCGGTCTTTCAGCAGTTCATGCGCGCGCCGCAACGCGCGGTGCGAGGTGAAGAGCAGGAAGGCGCGGCCGCGGCTCGCCTCGAGCACCGGTATCGCAGCCTTCACCACGGCTTCGGTGTAGGCGGGATCGTTGGGGTCGGCAGGCAGTCCCTTGGGCGAATACAGCAGCGCCTGGCGCCTGAAATCGAAGGGGCTGGGCCAGGTATGCGCGGCGGCCTCCTCGATGCCGAGTTCCCTCTTGAAATGCGAAAAATCCTCTCCCATTGCGAGGGTCGCCGAGGTGAAGATCCACGCGCGCGGATGGTCCAGCATCTGCTTGCGGAACAGTTCGGCCGGCACCAGCGGCGTGATGTGCAGCTGCAGCGACTGCCCGAACACTTCGATCCAGCGGACCTTGCTGGCGGACCCCGCTTCCCCCGAGTTTTCCCTCAGGCGTGCGAGCAAGGCGGATGCGTCGGCCGCGCGCCGCGCGCAGGCGCCGAGCCCTTCGGAGCGCTCGGCCTGCTCGCCCAGGGGCTTGCGCACCGCCTCCAGCGCCTGTCCCAGCGCCTGGAGCGCGTCGGCGAATCCGGGTTCGCGCTGCGCCTGTGTCCAGCCCATGCGCATGCCCTCCTTCGCGAAACACAGGCGCAGGTCGCGCGCTGCCTTGTCGAGCTTCGACGCGATGCGGTCCAGTTCGGGCGACGCGCCGCCCGCGGCGCGCAGCTCCATGCGCGCGTCGCGCGCGAGCTCGATCAGCTGCGCGGTCGACACCGTTTCGCCGAAAAACAGGCGCGCGGTCTCGGGCAGCTGGTGCGCTTCGTCGAAGATCACCGTGTTGCACGACGGCAGGAGCTCGGAGATGCCTTCGTCGCGCAGGGCGACGTCGGCGAAGAAAAGGTGGTGATTCACCACCACCACGTCGGCCGCGAGCGCGTTCTTGCGCGCGCGCATCACGAAGCAGTCCTTGTAGTTCGGGCACTCCTGGCCGAGGCAGTTCTCGCGCGTCGACGTCGCGTGCTGCCAGACCGGCGCATCCTCGGGGACTTCGGCGAGGTCGGCGCGGTCGCCGGTGATCGAGGTCGCGGCGAAATGCACGATGCTGCGCAGCCGCGCGGCGTCCTCGCGCGATTCCAGCCGGCCCTCGGTGCGCGCCTTTTCCAGGCGGTACAGGCACACGTAGTTGGCGCGGCCCTTCAGCAGCGCCGCCACCGAGCCCGACGCGAGCGCCTCTCGCACCGCGGGCAGATCGCGGTCGAAGAGCTGGTTCTGCAGCGTCTTGGTGCCGGTGGAGACGATGACCTTGCCGCCCGCAAGCAGCGCCGGGATGAGATAGGCGAAGGTTTTCCCCGTGCCGGTGCCGGCTTCGACCGCGAGCATGCCGCCGGACCGGACGGCTTCGAGGATCGCCTGCGCCATCTCGACCTGCTGCTGGCGCGGGTGGTAGCCCTCCACCTGCGCGGCAAGCGGACCGTCCGCCGAGAACACGCGCCCGATCGCATCCTTCGTGGCGTTCAGCGCAGTTCCTCGACTTTTACCCAGATGCCGCTGCTGCTGGCCGCCGTTCGTTCCCGCGCGGAAAGAATCCCGCTGTCGGCGCGGGCCGAGGCGCTCTGCGCGCCGCCCAGGTCGATCCATTCGCCCAGGCGCCCGCTCACGCTGCTGACCGCGCGCTGGCCCTGGATCGCGCCGCCGCGGTTGAACGCTTCCTGCTGGGTCGCGATTTCGAGCGTCACATTGCTTCCGGAGATCCTGGGCATGACGGCGAAGCCCGTGCCCGCCTGTCCGTAGATGCGCGATTCTCCCGTGGAGATGTAGGCCTGTCCGCCTTCCAGCACCTGGATGCGCTGGTTCACCTGCTCATCGCGCGCCGCGCGCGAATCCTGGAACCCCGAGCGCGCCGCTTGCTGCGCGTTGTCGAAGCGCACCGAGATCGTGAGGCGCCGCGCGGGCTGGTCGATGGAATCGAGCACGGCGCGGATCTGCGCCAGGTTGCCGGGGCTGGTGCGCACGATCAGCTGGTTGTACTGGCCTGACAAGGCGCCGCCCGGTTCGAGGAGGGGTCGCAACACCGGAATGACCTGGTCGGCAGTCCGGTGCCGGAGGGAAATGACTTCCAGCGGGCCCTGGGCAAGCACGGTTTGGGCAATAAAGAAAAGGGACAGGAAAAAACGTCTCATCAAGTGCTTAACGCCAATGTGCAGTTAGTGGTTGCTCTCATTCCCGACATATACTAGATTACTTGAACGATGGGTCGCAATTCACTGTTTTATTGTGTTTTGTTAGCATTTATTTCAGGCTGCGGATCACTGGGTCCGACGTCACACGCGCCTGTCCAACCCCCGCCGGCGCCAATTGCAAAATCGCCCGCGCCGCCTCGCGCGGAGCGCTCGGAAGCCTTGCTGCAGGCACTGCTAGCGCTGGGACTGGACTATCGCTACGGCGGCAATTCGCACGTCACCGGCTTTGACTGCAGCGGGCTGGTGGCGCACGTATATCTCGAAGCCTGGAACATCCGCCTGCCCCGCAATACGAGCGCCCAAAGCCAGGCCGGGGTTCCGGTCAGTCTAGCGGAACTGCAGGCGGGCGATCTCGTGTTCTATGACACGCTGAAAAAACCGTTCTCGCACGTCGGCATCTACCTCGGCGACGGCAAATTCATCCATGCGCCCAAGACCGGCGCGCAAGTGCGCGTGGAGTCCATCAAGAGCCTCTACTGGGCGCAACGCTACAACGGCGCGCGGCGGATCGAACCTCCGCTCTAGCCAAGTATTTGTTATTACTGGTCTTTCAGGGCGAAATCCACCGGGATTTCAAGAACGAAAGCCTTGCCGCGCAGGGCTGGCGGAATCACCGCTTTCGACTTTGCCGTGCGGATCATGGCCTGGGCTTCCTCGTCGAGCACGGCGCGGCCAGCGCCCTTTTTCACGGTGAGCGAGGAAATCGCGCCGTCCTCGCCGATCGCGATGCGCAGCTCCACGCGGCCCTCCCAATTGTTGTCCTGCGCCACGCGCGGATACTTCTTGTAGCGCCGCGCGAGATCCATGAGTTCGAGCCGGAATTGCGCAATCGTTCCCGCATCCTGCCCGCTCGACGCGGGGACTGCAGCCTGGGATTCCGTCCTGGCGGGCGCCGCCTGCTGCACGACAGGCGCGGGCGCGACTGCCGGCGCGGGTACCGTGAATGCCGGCTCGGGGGCCTTGCTGGTGGGCGCCACGCTCATGATCGGCGTATCAACGGGAGCGCGTTGCGGTTCGGCCTTGGGCGACGGCGGGGGTCGGGGCGCCGGAGGCCGCGGTTGCAGTTGCGGCTGTTGTTGTGGCGGCGGCGCCTCCGCCTTTTGCGGCGCGGGTTCTGGCGGTTTGGCCAGGCGGGCGGTCAACCTCACCGGCAGGCGGCGCTGCGCGTCCTTCAGCAGCGGGAGCGCGAGCAGCAGCAGTGCATGCAGAACGAGCGACGTCACCACCGCCAGCGCCAGCAGGCGGATCTGCCTATCCTCTAGATCCGGGTTCCACACGTCGCGCTATGCGCGCGTCCTCATGGCGCGCCAGACTTTCTCCGCTGTCATCGGCATTTCAATGTGCTGCACCCCGCGATCCGCGAGCGCGTCGAGCACGGCGTGCACCGCCGCCGGCGTGGCGCCGATGGTGCCGAGCTCCCCGACTCCCTTGACGCCGAGCAAGTTGGTCGTGCAAGGCACGCTTTCGTCGAATTCGTTCGACATCGCCGGAAACTGGTCGGCGCGCGGCACGCAATAGTCCATCAGCGAACCGGTGAGCAGCTGGCCGGAGTCTGCGTCGTAGGCAACCTGTTCCCACAGCGCCTGCCCGGCGCCCTGCGCGATGCCGCCCTGAACCTGGCCTTCGACGATGCTGCGGTTGATGATGCGGCCGATGTCGTCGACGCTGGTGATCTTCGCGAGCGCGACCTGGCCGGTATCCGGATCGATTTCCACTTCGATCACCTGCGCGCCGTTCGGCCACGAGGGCGCCGAGGGCGTCTGCGTCGCCGACACGCGGATCAGCTTCTGCGGCTGCCGGCCGGCGAGTTCCGCCAGGCCGATCGAGCGGTCGGTGCCGCCGATGGCGAAGCGCCCGTTTCGGTACTCGATGTCAGGCGCCGCCGCCTCGAGGACTTCCGCTGCGAGTTCCTTGCCGCGCGCCACCACCTTGTGGCCCGCCGCCACCACCGCGGAGCCGCCGACGAACGCGGAGCGCGAACCGACGCTGCCTACGCCGTTCGCCCGGTCCGTATCGCCCTGGATAATTTTTATTTTTGAAATATCCAGACCCAAGACCTCCGAAATCAGCTGCGTGTAGCTCGTTTCCAGGCCCTGGCCCATCGCCATGGTCCCGGAGAACACGGTCACCGTACCGTCCGCACCGACTTCGATGTCCACCGTCTCGGTCGGCAGCGCGCCGGTCCATTCGAGATAGGACGCGAGCCCCCGGCCGCGCAGTTTCCCGCGTTTTTGACTATGCTCTTTTCGCTCCCTGAAGTTTTCCCAATCAGATAATTTCAAAACCTTTTCGAGAATTTTCCCGAACTCGCCGACGTCGTAGGTATCGCCCAGGTGCGTCTTGTACGGGAACGCCGAGGGCGCGATGAAATTGCGCCGCCGGATTTCCGCCGGGTCGAGCTTCATCTCGCGCGCCGCCTTGTCCAGCAGCCGCTCCATGAGGAAATTCGCCTCCGGACGCCCCGCGCCGCGGTAGGCGCCGGTCGCCATGGTGTTGGTGAGCACGCCGCGGATCAGGTAGTCGACCGCCGGCACGTGATAGACGGAGGTCAGCACCTTCGGCCCGACCCACAGCGGAATCATGGCGGTCGAGCCCACCGGTACGGAGCCGAAATTGCCCAGCATTTCCATCTGCAGCGCGAGCACCCTGCCCTGCGCGTCCAGCGCCAGCCGCGCCTTGAAATGCTGGTCGCGCCCCATGTGCGCGGCGAGGAAGTCCTCGCTGCGCTCGCCCCGCCATTTCACCGGCCGCGCGAGCTTGCGCGCCGCGTAGCAGGCGATCGCATCCTCGGGATAAAGCCCGGTCTTCATGCCGAAGCCGCCGCCCAGGTCGCCGACCACTACGCGGAACTGCTCGGGCTTGGCCTTGAATACCGCCGCGAGCGAGTCGCGCGTGCCGGTGGGCTGCTGGGTCTGCGTATAGAGCGTCCAGCGATCGCCGGCGTATTGCGCCAGCGCGCAGCGCGGCTCGAGCGGCATCGCGGAGACGCGCTGGTTGTGCAGCGAGAGTTCCGTGACGTGCGCCGCCTTCGCCATTGCCTGCGCCGTCGCGGCCGCATCGCCGTAGCGCACCTGCGCCGAAATGTTGCCCGGCGCCCCGGCCCAGATTTGCGGCGCGCCGGATTCGATCGCTCTTGCCGGATGCACGACGCAGGGCAGCTCCTGGTACTCGATCGCCACCAGCTCGGCCGCATCCAGCGCCTGCGCGCGGGTCTCGGCGATCACCGCGGCGACCGGATGACCGGCGTAAAAGGCGACGCCATCGGCCAGCGGCGTACGCGGCGGCGCGCCCATCGGCTCGCCATCCGGACGCTTGAAGAGCGGTGGATTCGGGATATGGCCCAGGCCATCGGCTTTCATTTCGGCCGCGGTGTAGACCGCGACGACACCCGGCGCCTTGCGTGCCTCGGACGCGTCCACCGAGACGATGCGCGCATGCGCGTGCGGGGAACGCAGCACCGCCATCCAGGCCTGGCCCGGAAGGTTGCGGTCGTCGCTGTAGAGGCCCTTGCCGGCGAGCAAGCGGTCGTCCTCGAGGCGTTTTTGCGAGCGCGAGGAGCCGAAGCGGGCGGAAGCGGGGTCGAACTGGATTTCGGGTGCGTTCATGGAAGCGTGAGGGAACAAAAACGCCCCGTCAGGGGCGCAATCAGGAGAAGTCCGGGACTCAAGTTTACCGCGAAAGGCGCGCCCGAAGCTCTTGCGCCCGCGCCGCGTCCAGCGTGCCCGCGGCCATTGCAATCGGAATGGTCCGCAGCGCCAGGCGGCGGTAGAAGTCGCGCGCCTCCGGATCCAGGCCGCCGAGCGCTTCGAGATGCCGCGCCACGGTTTGCACGTCGCCGCGCGCCACCGATCCGGCCATTGCCCGCTGCAGGCCGGAGTGCGAGATCGCGTCCGTGCTTCCCCGCACCAGCGGCAGCAGCGCCGCCAGCGCATCGTCCCGGCCGATCCCGAGCCGGCCCCAGACACGGACCGCCTCGTCCAGCAGCGCGACCACAAAAGGGCCGGCGTAGTGTGCGGCGGCGTGATACGCGGCCCTCGCGCCCGCCGGAACGCGCATGGGCCGCGCGCCCAAGGCCTGCACCATCGCAGTCAACGTCGCGGCCAGCGGCTCGGCGGCCTCGACGGCGATCGCGCAGCGCGACAGTCCGGCGGCCGCCACTTCGGGGTCGGCGAACATCTGCAGCGGATGAAAACCGCCGACCGCGGCACCGGCACGGGAGGCGGCTTCGAGAACGGACAATTCGGCGGCGCCGCTGCAATGCACGGCGGCCACACCCTCGCGCCACTTGAGCTGCACTGCTACGGCGGCAATCGCGTCGTCCGGCACCGTGAGGAATACGATGTCTGAACGGTCGACGACATCCTGTCCCGAAGGCTCACCGCCGCGCCGCGCCACCCCGGTCAGCGAGTAGCCAACGCGCGAGAGAGCAAGCGACAATCCTTTGCCAACCCTGCCCGCACCGATGAAGCCGACGCGCGGGCGCGCGCGGTTGTCAGTCACGATAGGACGTATCGGCGCGATCCAGCGATCGCAGCAGCGCCGGCCATTCGAGCAATCCGTAGCCAGTGCCCTGCTTCTGCGCACCGCTTTTCATGTTCGGATTCGCGTCGGCCTCGTTGTCCAGCGTGATTTCCAGCCCCGAGAGCGCCTCCGCGGTGCGCTCCACCACTGCCGGTGCCGCCTTGTGTAGCGGTCGCTGGCAGGAAAGCAGGTCGACCTGGATGCGGCAGGCTTGCTCCAGCCAGTAGATCAGGTTGAACGCCTGCGCAATGCTGGGCCCGCAGACGAGCAAGCCGTGGTTGCGCAGGATCATCGCGTTCCTGTCACCGAGGTGCGCCACCAGCCGCGCCTTCTCGCCGCGGTTGAACGCCGGGCCTTCATAGTCGTGATAGGCGACGTGGCCGTGGAAGCGCATCGCGGTCTGCGACAGCGGCAGCAGGCCTTCCTCCAGCGCGGAGACCGAGATGCCGGCGCGCGTGTGCGTATGGATTACGCAATGCGCGTCCGCCCTCGCCTCGTGCACCGCGCTGTGGATGATGTACCCGGCGGCGTTCACGGAGTAGCCGTGGTCGGATTTGTCGATCACATTTCCGGCGAGATCGACCTTGATCAGGCTGGATGCGGTGACTTCCTCGTAGAGCATGCCGTAGGCATTGATGAGGATGTGGTGCGCCGGCCCCGGCACGCGCGCGGTAATGTGGTTGTAGATCAGATCGGTCATGCCATAGCGCGCCACCAGCCGGTAGCAGGCCGCAAGGTTGACGCGCAGGTCCCATTCCTCCGGACTGACCCGCTCGCGCATCGACCGCATTTGCAAAGGCAGGACGCTTGCCATGCCGCCTCCCTGAGTGCGCGAGAATAGCAGACAGATGACTGCCCGCCTCCCCCTGCCGGCCCTGCTTTGGATCGCCTGCGTCCTGTTCAGCGGGCCCGCATTGGCCCAGGAGTACCCGGGCAAGCCGATCCGCATCGTCGTGCCGCTGGCGGCGGGCGGGGGCACCGATTTGCTGGCCCGGGTGATCGCCGGGAAGCTGCGCGAAAAGTTCGGCCAGCCGGTGACCGTGGAAAACCGCTCCGGCGCCTCCGGCAACATCGGCGCCGAAGCGGTGTTCAAGGCGCCGCCCGACGGCTACACCCTGCTCTTCACGCAACCCGCGCCGCTGGCGGTGAACAAGGCGCTGTACGCGAAGCTCGCTTACGAGCCGGAACAATTCGTGCCGATCGCGCTGGTCTCGATGCAGGACATCCTGCTGGCGGTGAATCCCGCTGTACCGGCCAGGAACCTGCAGGAACTGATCGCCTACGCCCGGGCCAACCCCGGCAAGCTCAATTTCGGCTCGAGCGGCGCGGGCAGCGCCCCGCACCTGGCGGCCGAATTGTTCAACGCCATGGCCGGCGTGAAGATGGTCCACGTGCCGTACAAGGGCGCGGCGGAATCCATGGCGGCCACCCTGGGCGGACAAGTGGACCTCACCTTCTTTGCGTTCAGCACCGCCCTTCGCAACGCACAGGCGGGCAAGCTGCGCGCCATCGCGGTGGGCGGGACGAAGCGCAATCCGCAATTGCCCGACGTGCCCTCGATCGCCGAACTGCTGCCCGGCTACAGCGCCACCTCATGGACAGCGCTGGTCGCGCCGCCCGGAACGCCGGCTCCGGTGGCGCAGAAGCTCGCGCAGGCCATATCCGAAATCGTGAAAATGCCCGACGTGCAGGGACGCCTGATCGACGCGGGCGACGAATCGTTCGACAGCACGCCCGCGCGCATGGCCGCGTTCCTGCGCGAAGAAAGCCAGCGCTGGGGCAACCTGATCAAGGCGGTGGGAATTACGGCGCAGTAGCGAGGCTGTCAATCAGCGCGCCAAAGCCGCGCCGGGGACTGCGCTTTCCGAGCTGCCGCATGAACGCCCAATAGGAAGCTGCGGGATTGGTGATCACCGGACGGCCGAACTCTTTCTCCAGCACCGGGATCGCCGCGTTGCTCAGCCAGTTGCCGCCCGCAAGCAGCAGGCCATCGGCGCCAGGATTCTCCTTGAACGCCCGGCGGCCAAGCGCGAGCGCCATGTCGATGCCGTCCTGCGGCCGGATTTCAAGCACCTGCTGCGTGCTGTGGGCCTGGCCCACCCAGCCCAGCGGCTCGAGCCCCGCCGCGCGCAGGTAGGCGGCGACGCGGCCCATCAGCGCGTCGTCCCACTTGCCGGCCATGGCGATCCTGCGGCAGCCGAGCCCCTTGAAACCGTCGATCACCTCTTCGAAATCGACCGTGGCCGGGATGGCGGGCGCGCGCCGCGCCGCCTCATCGAGGATTCCAAGGATCCGTTCACGGCCCGCGAAGGCCGAGAGCGGAATGCCGCCCTGGACGATCCGGTCGACCTTGCGCGAGACGAGAAAATCGAACGCCGGCCAGTACGAGGCGAGCGCCGCCTCGACGCCGGCCTCGGTGAACGAACCGAGGTTGAGCGGATAGACCACCAGCATCAGCTCCGGCGGACAGGTGAGGTAGAACTGGTGGTGGATCGCGTCGCCGACGCGCGGCGCGAGGATATAGCCGAGCTGGCCGGTCGGCAGCACCGCCCGCTATTCCGGCTTGAGCTGCGCCAGCGCGACAAGTTTCCTGTAGCGCTCGATCTCGGCGCGCGTGAACGCGGCCAGCTCCTGCGGCGAGCCGAAAGCGAGGTCGACGCCGAGTGCGCCAAGCTTCGCGCGCATCTCAGCGTTTTCCAGCGCGCGGCCGGTGGCGGCATTGAGCCGGTTGATGATGTCGGCCGGCGTGCCGGCCGGCGCGTAGAGCGCGTTCCAGCCCGAGAGCGTCAACTCCGGAAAGCCCGCCTCCATCATCGTCGGCGCGTTCGGAGTGAGCGGCGAGCGCTTTTCGCCGGTCGACGCCAGGACCTTCACCTTGCCGCCCTGGATCACGGGTCCGAGCGCGGAGAACGGATAGAACATGAACGCCACCTCGCCGCGGCCGATCGCGCCGAAGATCTGGCCCGCGTCCTTGAACGGTACGTGCGTCACCTGCAGGCCTGCCGTCACGGCAAGCATCGCCGCCTGCAGATGGTTCTGGGAGCCGGGCCCCGAAGTCGCGTAATTGAGCTGGCCCGGGCGCGCCTTCGCGTAGGCGATCAACTCCGCGACCGTGCCCGCAGGAATGGACTCGTGCACCACCAGCACCGCCGGGAAAATGGAAATGCGCGCGATCGGCGCGAAATCCGCGATCGGATCGAAGGGAACCTTCTTGAAGAGGCTCACGCTGGTCGCATGAGACGCGCTCGTGCCCATGATGATCGTGTAGCCATCCGGCGCGCTCTTGGCCACCGCCTCCGCACCGATCATTCCGCCGCCGCCGGGGCGATTCTCTACCGCGACGGGCTGGCCCAACTCGTTTGCCAGGCCGAATCCGACGTGCCGTGCGACGAGATCAGTCGCGGTGCCCGCACCGAATGGAACGATCAGGCGCAGCGGCCGGGCCGGATAGGTCTGCGCGCAAGCAGGAGTGAACGCCGCGTCCCAGAGCAGAACTCCGGCCAGAACAACCGCAACGCGAAGCAAGCTGAGCATCCGTAAGTTTACTTCACCAGAATCGTTGCCAGCCCCAGCAGCAGGCCCATGCTCGCCACGTTCGTGGCGGTGGTGAGGAAAATACTCGAAGCGATGACGGGGTCGGCGCCGAGCTTCCTCAGAATGAGCGGCATGATGGCGCCGCAAGCGCCGCTGATGACGCAGCTGCCGATCATTGCCAGGAACACGACGACGCTGAGCATCAGGGCGTTTGGCAAATGCTTTACGACGGCAACCACGTACATGCAGGTCGCCGCCACAATCCCGACCAGGGCGCCGTTGAGCAGGCCGAGCAGCGCTTCCTTCATGACCAGGGCTTTTTGCTTGCCCAATTCGAGCTCACCCAGGAAGACACCGCGCAGGGTCACCGCCAGCGCCTGGCTGCCCGTGTTGCCCGACTGGCCGGCCAGCACCGGCAGGAACATGGTGAGAATCAGCAGCCGGTCGATGGTGTCCTGGAACAGGCCCACCACGGCGGCGGCGATGAAGGCAGTGATCAGGTTGAGCTGCAGCCAGCGGTGACGGAGCCACAGGCTCACGTACCAGGGCGTGGCAAGCTGTTCATCCTTCAGCACGCCGACCATGGCGCCGGGCTGGGCGCTGAGCTCGATCAGCAGCTTGTGCTCCGACAGGAGCTTGTCATAGAGATTCTTCGTCTCCCGGTGCAGCAGGCGCACCTCCAGCAGGTTATGCACGCGCGCCAGCACCTCGGCCAGGTCGAACGGCTTGCTGATGAAGTCTTTCGCGCCGGCTTCCAGCGCGCGCAGCTTGTGGCCCGGCTGCGCGGTGATCACGAGCACCGGAAGGTAGCCGCCCGCCTCGATTTCCTTGAGTCCCTCCATCACCTTGAATCCATCCATGCCCGGCATCTGGAGATCGAGCATGATCAGGTCGTAGCGGTGCGTGCGATGACGCTCGCAGACTTCGCGCGGGTCCATCGTCGAGGCCACGGACGTGTAGCCGGCGCGGCCCAGCATGTTCTTGAGCAGCAGAACGTTGGCATCCTTGTCGTCAACGACCAGGATGTTGGCGTCAAGGAAATCGGATCGGGCGGCCATGATTTCACCGTATGTCCGATTCCGCCGGGGGTATGTACGTCAACTAACATATGGGAAGCTGGCGCAGAGGGGACTCCAACCCCCGGAACTCTTGCGCTAGGATATTCGCGTTGCGGAAGGGAGGAACCCAACATGATCAGTCGCGAAGAGTACGTAAAAAGCCTGCATGCCCAACTGGATCAATGGGAGCGCCAGACGGTGGCCTGGGAGACCGCGGCCCGCAGCGCGACCGCCGAGGCAAAGATCGAACTGGAAAAGCAGATCGGCATCATGAAGAGCCGCGCCGACGACATGGTCTACCGCATGGAACTGCTCAAGGGTGCATCGGCGGACGCCTGGCAGGAAATCGCCCGCGGCGCCGACGAGGCGCGAAAGACCATGCAGGATGCGTTCGAAAAGGCGCGCTCGCGCCTGAAGGACGTCTAGACCGGATCAGCGCAGGGCTGGCGGAGAGGGAGGGATTCGAACCCCCGGAACTCTTGCGAGCTCAACAGATTTCGAGTCTGCCGCAATCGACCACTCTGCCACCTCTCCGCGGGAGGCGAATTTTATCAGGCTCGCGTGAGTTTTTCGGTTCCGCCCATATGGGAGCGCAGAGCAGCCGGAACGGTCACTGAACCATCTGCATTCTGGTAGTTCTCCAGAACCGCGATGAGCGTGCGCCCGACGGCCAGCCCCGAACCGTTGAGCGTGTGCAGCGGCTCGGCCTTGCCCTTTTCGTTGCGAAAGCGCGCCAGCATGCGGCGCGCCTGGAAGGATTCGAAGTTGGAGCAGGACGAGATTTCGCGGTACGCGTTCTGCCCGGGCAGCCAGACCTCGATGTCGTAGGTCTTGGCCGAGGAAAAGCCCATGTCGCCCGTGGACAGCGTCACCGTGCGGTACGGCAGCTCGAGTTTCCTGAGGATCGCCTCGGCGTGCGCGGTGAGTTCCTCGTGCGCCTGCCAGGACTTCGACGGGTGCACGATCTGCACCAGCTCCACCTTGTCGAACTGGTGGTTGCGGATCATGCCGCGCGTGTCCTTGCCCGCGGCGCCCGCTTCGGAGCGGAAGCACGGCGAATGGCAGCAGAACTTGAGGGGCAGCTTTTCCAGCGGCACGATCTCGTCGCGCACGAAGTTGGTGACCGTGTATTCCGAGGTAGGAATCAGGTAGAGGTCGCGCCCTTCGATCTTGAACTGGTCGTCCTTGAACTTGGCGAAGCTGGTGACGCCATCGGCACAGGCCGCGCTCGTCATGTACGGCGTGTACACCTCGGTATAGCCGTGCTCGCGCGTGTGCGTATCGAGCATGAACTGGGCGAGCGCGCGGTGCAGGCGCGCCACCGCGCCCTTCATCACCACGAAGCGCGCGCCGGCCAGCTTGGCGCCGGTATCGAAGTCCATGCCGCCAAGGCCCGCGCCGAGATCGACGT
>Ga0134121_10002477_pt1 | contig 15951 bp, 19 predicted proteins | sample KB301_FD_96463 | JGI IMG/M metagenome (GOLD analysis project Ga0134121, IMG submission 96463) | Terrestrial soil microbial communities without Nitrogen fertilizer from Kellogg Biological Station, Michigan, USA - KB3-0-1 | ecosystem: Environmental > Terrestrial > Soil > Unclassified ... | reverse complement strand
TGATACTGACCCATACGAATTTTCCTTTCTTGGTTGAAGGTTAGAAAAGAAAACGGCGTGATCCCTGTGCGAGGTCACGCCGTTGTTACTAGCTGATCTGATGGCCGAGCGTTACAGCGCTACTCAGCCGTCAGATTGTTTTTACTGAGAAGTTTCTCGTCCTCAGTTTCGACCTGCTGAATCAATTTACTTAGTGATTCACCGAAGACATGCCGGAACGCCTTGCTCCGCGCCAGACTCCGAGCCTCCTTGTCGGCCGATGCCAGGGCCATGGCCAGTTCGCTCTTGCGGATCAAACCAGCTTTGAATCGGCGTTGTGCGGAACGGCAGATGAACTCAGCGACCATTTGCGATTTGGATTTGGTCTTGAGTTTGCTCACGACTTCCTCCTTGCTTTGCGCTCTTCTCGTTTCCGCCTGGCTTCTGCTTCAGCGTGCCATAACGCAAGCTGCCGATAGACATTGGCCAGAGTAGCACGATAAACAAGCCGCGTCCGTTCCAAGCGCATTGCCAGCAGGTCACCGGGTTCGAGGACAACGACGATGCGCTTGCGATAGTGCGCGAACATGGAGCAAGTGCGTCGGCAGACTGGCTTATTGAGTTCAGTCATCGGGCACCTCCGTCTGCCCTTCCTGCACTTCGAGTTTCAGCAGACCATCCTTCAGGATGCTGACCTCGACGTTTTTTCCGGGTTTGAATCCCGCGTCGGCAAGCCACAGACCCTTTAGGCGGATCTGTGGCTTGATTTTTCCCGCAGCGAAATCGCCCGTAGGTTCGATTTTCAATTTCCGGGTTTTGGGCGCCTCGCTGTTTGTAGGAGGGAGAGGCTCTTTCATACGTCGATGCAGATTGCCTCTTCCTCCGGAGTCACTACCCTGCTTCCTGGCTTCCCGGCGCCGTTCGGACCGCAGAGCTCATCGAGCAGACTGTGAATGCTCTGTGTGCGTCGGGGCAGATTCCACAGATCTCCCTTGATTACTTCAGTGGCGGCGTTGAACAGCCTCCAGGCAGTTTTACCCGCTTGCGCGAATTCAGGATGACGGGGTGTTCTCCACTCCTTGATGAACCGCGGAATCTCCAGAACATTCAGCGCACCGGCGTCCCAAAGGCGGATCGCGAGATCGTGAACGTCCTTGTCTCCCAGTTCCCTGTGTTTGTAACTCTCAAACGTCGCCGACTGCCGGGCATACCGCATCGGCAGGCTGCCCACTGTTTCACTGATCATCCAGGTAAGGTCCCGCAACATGCCGGCGGTGTGTTTGCGCTCGAAGGTGACTTCCCCGCTGAAGGAGAGATTGTCACATACGAACACCGACGCGCCTACGCATACCCCATTGGCGAAGGACTTGTCATAGCTTGTTCTCAGACCGAGCACCAGGCCGTAGTCAGCGTCAATGAACTTGGACAGGTGCAGTTCAATGAGGCCGAAAAGACGCTGGCCGTTCTTCGAGAGGGCGAGCTGCGTCTGGCGAATGCCGATGTCTTCGATGGCGAGATGCTTCTCGATTCTCGTGACAAAGGATTCATACGACAGCGGCTTGTACGTGAAGGTCTCCGCCGGCAAAGGCACCGCAAAGACCTCCTCGCGTGATTTGATTTCCGCACCGCAATGCAACATCAGGTTTGTCATAGTTTCTATTTCTGCCGCCCGGTTGCTTCAGTCTGGATACAAACTCCCGCTGGAAGCGCGGGCGGCGTTAAAGCAGCGGGAGTTTGGAAATCGCTCTGCAGAGCAGAGCGAAAAAGGGCCTCTCTGGAAGAGAGAGGTTCAGTACTCGTCGGGCAGTAGAACGGTGGTTACACTCCTGTCTGCTTCGGTGATCAGACAGAAGGCGGTCCCCTGGGAAGAATAATAGACCGACACCAGCCGTCCTCCCTTCGCCAGGGCGCGATAGTTGAACTGGCGATCGCACTCATCGACCTCGCCCCAGTCCCCGGCCAGATGGCGCCTGATTCCATTCAGGATGTCCGATTGGCTCAATCGCGCGAGCGCTCGTTGTGTCGTCACGATTTTCCCCAGGCGGAACAGAGCGATGGGAATTGAAGTGCTCATGGCTGCTCCACTTCGGCCGGAGTCGATTCCCAATGCCGCCGCAGGATGGATTCCAGTGCCTGCTCGACTTGTTCGTCGCTCAGAGTCCAGCCCTCTTCGGACAGACCGGCTACGACCTCGTGCTTGAACAGTTGGTGCAACCGGACTGCCTGTTCATCGTTGTTCAAGTGATCCGCTAATAGCGCCAGCGCCAGTTGGGCTGGCCCACTGCCACTGTAACCGCACTCAAACCCAGTCGGACTATGGTTCCAGAGGTCGAGGCGCGGGGATAAGGGCTGACCGTTGACGGTAACGCTGAGTGTTCCGTCCTTTTCACGAATACCGACGTAGACTTTCATAACTCTCCTTTCTGGCTGTTCATGGTTCTCACCGGAGCAGCCTTTGTTGGAATTGCCGCCTTGGGTGGAACTCTCGCTCGGTCTGGCGGCAGGAAGATCAGAGCGAGAGCTTACTTCAACAACTGCCGCAGCTCTTCCGAACACAACTGGTCAGGCTGTTTCCAGGGGGCGGGCATTTTGATGACCTTCATTTCCAGATGTTCGCACAGACACAGGCGAGCTTGTTCGCGACCTTTGCGACCCGCTTCATCCTCGTCGAGCAACAGGATGACTTTCTCTGCTTTGCCAACGGTTTTGATGATCAGCTCGGCTTGAGCTTCTGAGAGCCGGCTGCCCATGAGGGAAACGACTCGCCGGAATCCAGCCTGCCAGAGCTTCAGGCAGCCAAAGAAACCCTCGACGATAATGAAAGGGTCTGATGGCTCAGCCTGAATGGCCCGGTGCAGGTTGAATAGTTCGAGCGATTTCCTGAATCCGGCCGGCAGCAGGTATTTGGGAACTCCCTGATTTCCCGGCAAGCGGCCTGCGTAGGCGACTAACTCTCCCTTGGCGTTGTGAATCGGGATTACAATTCTTCCGGACATTAAGCCGTGTGAACAGTATCCGATGTCAAACGTCTCGATGGTTTCCTGGGTTAAACCTCGTTTGCCCAAATACGGGTGCGAGTAATCCAGGACCAACGACAAACGCAAGGGAGGATTGCTTGTGCGTTCGGGAGCTTCCGGCTTTGGTCTGACTGTTTCCACGAATGGAACAGCAAACCATGCCTGAATCCGCATCCCGGCGTCTCTGACTCCGACACCTTCCATCCGGGCAACGAAGTCAATGATGCTGCCGCCGGCCCCACAGTCGCCGAAGCAGATCCAGCAGTTTTTGGAGAGGCTGACTCTGAACTGGCCGGGATTGTGTCCGTGATGAACGGGACAAACGCCGAAGAGGCTGTCACCGCTCCGTTTCAAGTGTTCCAGCAGGCCGTAGCGGTCCAGGACCTGAGTCATGGAGACAGACTGCTTGAGTGTGTTGAACCCGACGAATTGGGATTGCATAACTTTCCTTGAAGACAAAAAAAGAGAGCTATGGCTCTCTTCTCTGATTCGATTTGATAACTACCTATTCTGTCGCTGGCTCCAGAATCGTCAGGCTTCTGTTCCAGACGATGACTTCAGTGGCGAACTTCTTTTCAGCGTCCGGATTGGAACCGCTGATGCGCCCTTCCAGTTCTACCAATACCCCTTCGCCTTGCTGAGTGAGCAGGCTTTGCATCTTTGCTGAAGGATTGAACAGCACGCAGGGGACAAAAGCGCTGCGTTCCTTCTCGCCGTCGCTGGACTTGGTTTCCAGGGTAAAGGCCAGCACTTTGGTTTCTGTGCCTCTGACGGTGGCATTTTTCACGAGTCTTCCCGATACGATTGCGATGTTCATGAGTATTCCTTTGTTTTGAGTTTCTCTTCTTCACACTTTTGGGGTGTGAAAATCTGAATGCGTCCGGCGTGAAAACGTGGACGCGAAAGTGACCGGGTTAAAACCTAGTCTGAATGATTGGATGAATGTGAAGGCTTGAGCAGTTCTGTCAGGCAGTCGATCTTCTTGCTGATTTCGACCATTTGTTCAGAGATTTCCTCGGCGAGTTTCAGGAATGCCTGGTTGCGCTCTGGCTTGACCATGCTCATCTGAAGGAACGGGTCCTTAAAAAGGATTGCGGACAATGGGTTCGGAAAAGTCTGCGAGTTATCTACCCCTTAACATGCGAACGAACCAAGAACCTTAAGGCTCAAACATCTCGCAGAGGATACGTGGTGTTGTTTAACCAACAAAGGACGAGTTGCCAAGCCGAGCAGGCGTGCCAAGTCGTCTGCGTTCATCTTCGCTGCCTGGAGAGCAGTCCCGTCTGTGGGACGACCGAATCCCGCCAACGAACTTTCTTGCTGATCCGTTTCGAGCATCGCTGGCGACTAAGTACTTGATCCTTTGAACGTTTTGACTTCGCAACTGTTCTGGCACGTGCGATGCTAAAGGATTCGGATTCAATGTACGCCCTTCACAACCATAATCCTGCTCTGTGCCTGGGCGAACGCGAACCCATCGCACTATGTCGCAAAACACTGACCCATCTGTGCTATGCTAAGTGACCTCCGCTACGCCTTCCGCCAACTGCTGAAAAACCCCGGCTTCACCGCCGTGGCCGTGCTCACGCTCGCGCTGGGCATCGGAGCGAACACCGCTACCTTCAATCTTCTCGATGCAATCGTGCTCAGGTCTCTGCCGATCCGCGAACCTGGCCAGTTGTTCTTCATAACGACTGGCGGGGCCGTGTCCGGACTGAGCTATGCGACGGTTGAGCACCTGCAAAAGGGCGACACGGAAGTGGGACCGGTTTTCGCCTACCGCTCGTCGAAAGTCCGATGGAATACATCCGACCAGACTGACGTGACGATCAATCAGCTTGTGTCCGGTAACTATTTTAGGTCGCTCGGACTTTCGGCCGCGGCCGGACGCACCCTCAGCGTGGAAGACGACCGGACCGAGGCGACACCGGCGGCCGTGATCAGCTACGGATGCTGGGAACGGCGCTTCGGACGCAGCGCAGATGTTCTTGGCCAATCTATTCGCTTGAACGGAATGGCGTTCACAATTGTCGGTGTCGCGCCGCGCGCGTTCTTTGGTCTCGATCCGCAGTCCGTGCCTGAAGTCTTCGTGCCGATGCAACTTCAGCCGCTACTCGAACCAGGCGACGCGAAACTCCTGAAAGAATTTGGCCGATGGGCTTTGACAACTGCCGTGCGCTTGAATCCCGATGTGCGGCCGGAAATGGCTCGCGACCGGCTGACCGCACTGTTTCAACAAGTCGTGTCGGCGAATGCGCAGCAGTGGATTCGCGCCGAGGACCTGCCTAAAGTGCTGGAGCGTGGTGTCACGCTGCGACCCGCCGCCAAAGGCGCTGCCCGGCTGCGCGAGAAGTTTTCGCAACCACTCTTTGTTCTGATGATTGCGGTCAGCCTTGTATTCCTCATCGCGTGCGCCAACGTCGCGAATCTCCTCCTTGCGCGTGGGGTGTCGCGCCGACGCGAGATCGCGGTGCGTCTCGCAGTCGGAGCAAGCCGATGGCGACTGCTGCGGATGCTGCTGACGGAGAGTGCGCTACTCGCCGTGCTTGGCGCGGCCCTGGGCCTTTTGCTGGCAAACTGGAGCCGGCGCAGCCTGCTTATGTTCCTGCCTGCAGAGGCCGCCGGTGTCGCGATCAACCTAGACAGCAGTCAGCGAGCGCTCGGCTTGACGGCACTCATCTCATTCCTGGCGACGCTTGTGGTGGGAGTGGCGCCGGCATTGCGCGCCACACGTCCGCCGCTGACCGCAGCGATGGGCGAGGGCGGAAGAAGCGTAGGCGGCACCGTTTCTTCGCAACGGCTCGGACGAATGCTCGTGGTTGGCCAAGTTGCGTTCTCTCTCCTGTTGCTCATTGAGGCAGGGTTGTTCGTACGTAGTTTGCGCGAACTACTTGCAGTGGATGCCGGGTTCAACCGCCGCAACGTGCTCCTGCTGACAGTCGAACCCAAAATCAGCGGCTACCGTGACACTCAACTCGACGACCTCGGCTTCAAACTTGTCACGCCCGACTTACTTGAGCGAATTGAAGCCATTCCCGGTGTTAGCTCCGCCAGCCTTTCTTCGTTCAGTCAACTCGGGAATCTTCCCGGCTGGAACGTACCCATAAAGCTGGCCGCTCAGAACGACCGCGGGGAAGATCGCACTGGGGCCTTTTGGAAGCGTGTTTCGCCAAAACATTTCGAGACTTTGGGTATTCCCATTCTACTTGGACGATCGCTCCAACAATCCGATGATGGGAATGCGCCCCGCGTTGCGGTGATCAACGAAGCGATGGCTCGCCATTACTTCGGCGACAAGAATCCAATAGGAGAGCGATTCGCGCTCACGGGCGGTTTGGAGGCTCTAGGGCAAATGGAGATCGTTGGCGTGGTCAAGGACACGAAGGTAACGGATCTCCGCAGCGAGTCGCCACCGATGTTCTACATGCCATTCCTGCAGTTTCCGAACACGGAAAATCTGGTCTTCGAAATCCGCACTGCCGTTGATCCCGCCACCGTCGCGCCGTCCGCACGTCGCCTCATCGAATCGGTGGACAGCAGCCTCGCTGTGTCGAAAGTGACCACGCTGGCCGACACGATCAACGCCTCGCTCGCGCAGGAGCGAGCCGTGGCGACGCTAGGTACTCTATTCGGAATGTCGGCGTTGCTGCTGGCCTCCGTTGGACTTTATGGCGTGCTTGCTTACGCGGTGACGCAGCGCACGCGGGAGATTGGCATCCGCATCGCACTGGGTGCGCCCGCGCACCAGGTGCTTCGACTGATTCTGCATCAGGGAATGTGCTGGGTGTTGGCCGGAATTGCTGCCGGGCTTGCAGGCGCGTTAGCTCTGACACGCTTCCTGAGCAGCCTGCTTTTCGGCGTGAGTGCGCTGGATTTCGCGACGTTTGCCGGTGTCACTCTGGTCCTGGGATTGGTTGCGTTGCTCGCGTGCTGGCTGCCCGCGCGCCGCGCGGCGAAGGTCGATCCGATGGTGGCGTTGCGTTATGAATGATCTCAAATTCGCCTTCCGCCAACTGCTCAAGAACCCCGGCTTCACCACCGTGGCCGTGCTGACCCTCGCTCTAGGTATCGGCGCCACCACTGCCATTGTCAGTGTCGTTCAGACCGTTGTGTTCGATCCTCTGCCTGTACGCCATCAAGATCGCCTGGTGCAATTCGGAAAAGCGCACAACGAGTTGGGCTGGTCGCCAGGCATCAATGCACTCGCGCTGCGCGCCATTCGTCAGCAAACCAATCTATTTGCAGGTGTCGCGGCGCACTACTGGGACATGCTGACGTTGCAGGGTGAGGATTTTCCTGAGCCGGTGCGAGGAGCATGGGTGACGCCGGATTTCTTCGGCCTGTGGAACCTGCGACCATTGCTGGGACGAACGTTTACCGCTGATGAAGGTCACCCCGCGAAAAATGATGTGCTCGTGATTAGTCACCGGCTGTGGCAACGCCACTTCGGCGGTGATCCAGCGGTCATTGGCCGCACGGTTCCGTTCCGCGAGCGGCCGATGACTGTAGTGGGCGTCATGCCGCCGCACTTTTCCTATCCAGACGCCGAGTTCGAATACTGGCGTCCCGTCGAAGACCCTGATCCTGCCACGGACGAATACGGGCCAAACCTGCAAGCCATCGCGGAAATGCGGCCCGGCATCGAGGCAGCGCAGGTGGAATCGTTTCTTGATGTGCTCACCAAACGGCAGGCGCAAGAGTGGCAGGCGCAGGAGCTGACACGAGGGGGCGCCTTTCCGTGGGCGTTTCAGGCGCGCGATCTGCGCCGAATGTTCAGCACGCCCGAAGTGTCCCGGACGCTTGGCCTGTTGCTGGGGGCCATTGTTTTCGTGCTGCTGATTGCCGCCGCCAACGTCGCGAACCTTCAACTGGCGCGCATGGAGAGCCGCCAGCAGGAATTGGCGGTGCGCACCGCGTTGGGAGCAGGCCGCGTCCGTGTGTTCCGTCAGTTGTTGACCGAGAGTTTGCTGCTGGCGGCGCTCGGTGGGGCGGCCGGACTTGCTGTGAGCGCTTCCGGTCTCGATCTCTTGCAGAAGCTCATTCCGGCGGACTTGCCTCGACTCAAGCCTGTTGTGCTGAACGCGGCTGTCCTGAGCATCGCGTCCGCGGTGACGCTCACGACCGGTCTGCTTTTCGGCTTCGTCCCGGCGTTGCGCGGGTGGAGGTCCAATTTAAGCGAAGTGCTAAAGCTGGGGGCAGTCACTACTACACGCGATCGGAGACGCGGAATGTTCAGCCAGGCTTTGATTGTCGGTCAACTTGCTTTGGTTCTCGTGCTGTTGACAGGCGCGGGTTTGATGGTACGAAGCGTCATCGGATTGCTGCGAGTCAATCCTGGCCTGGATCCGAAACACGTCGTCCGCGTCTATGCGTCACTTCTGGAACTCCAAAGACGTAACTTCAATCCCGATCCCGCTCTGAATAAAGTCCCCGACGCAGCCTTCGCATTCTTCGCCGACGCGCGGCAACGGGTGGTTACGATTCCGGGCGTGACCTCCGTCGGGGTGGGATTCGAGGGGCGTGAAGCCGCCGTCTCGACGGTTCCAGGCGCGTCGCTGATCCCGCTGAAGAAATATTGGATCGGCATCGAGGAGTCCGATCCCTTGCGGGTTTTGCGAGTGCCATTGAAGCAGGGCCGCTGGCTGGATCGTAGCGACGTGGGCGAAGGCGTCCGCGGTGTCGTGGTCAATGAAAAAGCGGCCCGCAAACTCTGGCCGCGTGAAGTGGCCATTGGAAAGCGCTTTTGGGCGAAGGAACGGGGCCAGCCGGATTTCGCTTATGAAGTCGTGGGCGTGGTGGGTGACACGCGTGATTATAGCAAGCAGGCGGCACCGCAAGCCACGTTCTATCGAGCGCTTCAAAGGGAAACTACGGTTGACACAGCGCCCGGGTTCCTGATCGTTCGCGCCGCGGTAGAGCCCGGAATCCTCTACAAGCCCATTGGCCAGGCTCTGAAAGCTGCCGGCGCCGACCTCAGAATGCCGGAGTTCTACAACCTGCAAGAGAGCCTGCGAACCAGGATGGCGGGACATCACGCGCTGACACTTTATCTCAGCATCTTTGCCGGCGTGGGCTTGTTCCTGGCTGCCATAGGACTGTACGGGGTACTCACTTACAGCGTGGCACGGCGCACGCGCGAGATCGGCGTGCGGAAGGCACTGGGGGCACAAATCACCGACGTGATGCGACTGATCGTTGGGCGCGGCCTGGTGCTGGTAGGGATGGGCGGCGTGATCGGGATTATCGTCGCGGTCGCCGCCGGGCGCGTCTTGCGCGCTTACCTCTTCGGTGTCAGCAGCACCGATCCTGTGACCTTCATAGCTGCCGCGTTGTTGCTTGCGGCCGTAGCCTTGCTGGCCTGCTGGCTGCCCGCGCGCCGCGCGGCGAAGGTCGATCCCATCGTGGCGCTGAGATACGAGTGATTGGGGGACCAGAGGCGAGTCGAGCGGGCTAACTCCCGCGCAGTTCGAGGGGGAAAAATGATCCGCGTCAGGCCTGTGAGAGTGGCTGCTTATCAAAAGTAAATTCGGCCCTCCAGCTCTCGGTGGCCGTTTGAACTTTTACCGTTGCAGAGATCCAGGTGGACGGGTGGAAGCGTTACTCCCGCTTACAGGCTCATGAAAAGGTGAAGGCAGATCCGGGTTCGATTGTGGTCGAGGGCGGGGGCAGCACAGCTCCACTCATCCCCGCGGAGAGAGAAGGAACCAAATACGTGCGGACCCGCGCGGATGATACAACGGACGATAATCTGTTGAAGGTCAGAGAGTGCTGACTTGAACGGGGGCGTGATGAAAGGACGCCCCCGCACTTGTCTCGTTTCAATTTCGGGGAGCGCACTGGATTCATCGCGTTGCGAACCCGAGCAGTAAATGATCGAGTGGTTGGCGGTCGGATTATTTGAAGCTCTGAATCCAATGGCTGCGAAGCTTCTGATGTTTTCCGGATTAGGATTGCCAAATACGCTCAAGGGCATATAAGCGGAGTGTGCGTAAGGAGTCTTCATTTCGGCGTTCGTGCATCATCTGCGTTGGTCTTTGGGCGCATTGCTTTGCCCTCATCTTCTGCCTGCACGCAGCGCCGAGCCAGGCCGGCACTGAGCTTAAAATTGGCTTCTGGAATATCCGCGACCTCTCCACTGCCAGCCGTGATTCGAGCGAATTGAACCAGATTGCCGCGGTTGCTCACGACATCGATTGCCTGGCCATCTGCGAGCTGAACGATGGCAGCGTCCTGACCAAGCTTAAAAGCAAACTGGCCGCGCAGGGTGGGAAATGGAAACGTGTGCAGACCAGCGCCAAGATCGGCAACACGCCGAGCACCGCGGAGCGCTACGGCTTTCTCTACCGGTCGGATAAACTGAAGGTCCGCGGGACTCCGCATGTGCTGCCTCAACTCGCGTACACGGTGCCCGGCGAAGCTCAGCCGCGAACTTTCGACCGCGAGCCGTTCGTCTGCTCGTTCAAGACCCTGGATGAACGTTTCGACTTCACGGTTATCGTGGTCCACATCACCTGGGGCTCCAAGGCGGCTTACCGCATCGGTGAAATCAGGGCACTCACGAACTACTTCAACCAGGTGCAGGCGGAAAGCCCGACCGACAATGACGTGCTCTTGTGCGGCGACTTCAATCGCAATGTCGGTGACTCTCAGTCGCTCGGCGTTTTGCTCACGTCAATCCCGAACCTGATCGACACAACCGATGCGGGAGTGCCGACCAAGATCGACGATGCTAACACCTATGACCATTTGCTGTTCCAGACCAACTTCGTAAGCGAATATACAGGAACGCATGGCGTGATCAGATTTGACGAAGACAGGTTTGGAAACGACGACGAACTGGCGAACGAAGTCTGCTCTGACCACCGGCCCGTATGGGCAGAGTTCAGAGTCCCGCAGCAGGATGATGATTGAGCGTCGGCGCAGACGAACGTGACCTGCAAAAAAGCAGGGAGAATTTCTTCGAGGATTTCGGCAACGTCCGGTTTGTAAAAAGATTTAAATAGCCCGCGACTCTCTGTGTGGCATGGAAGAAATACAACCTCGTCGAAAGAGAGGACGGCCAAGAAAGTATCCGATCAGCAAACCGTCGGAAGAAATGCAGGAAATCCAGTCTGCGGTTGGGGACGAATCAAACTCCGAATTGTAAGAGCCCGGAAACGTCCAACGTTCTGCAAGAAACTCACTTCACGAATTCGACGCTCTCCATGCCCTTGAAGGCGTCATCGCCGGTAAGGAATTTCAGCCCGTGTTTCAACGCGACGATGTAACCGAGGCAGTCGGCGTAGGACATTTTCTGTTTCTGGTGCCGGTGGCGGAGTTTTGAGGCTTCTATGGCAATGGGCTTAGTGAGTTCCAGCAGGCTCACGTCCAGATGATCGATGATCTCATCGGCTGCTGTTTCGCCAGCTTTCCCCGTAAGAATGTAGTGCGTTTCCGCGATGTTGAGAGCGGTCGTGATGATCGCTTCGTCTTTGAACGCAGTGTAACCGGGACTCTGAGCGATGACTTCGAGGATGGCATAGGAATCAAAGAAGTGCTCCATGCTCACTCCGGCTCAAACGCGGCATCGACTTCCCGCATGGCCTTTTGGGTGTCGATGCCCAGCTTATCCCATTTGTGTTTCCTGGAGAGCGCCATCAGATCGCCAACGGTCATGACTTTCTTCGTCCGCAGGCTGATCACCAGGTCAGTGCCTGACTTGATGTTTTCCTTTTGCACTACTGGTTTGGGCAAAATAACGGCGTAGGAGTTTCCCCAGCGCTTTGCCTTGACATGAATCTGCTCCATGAAATGAGACAGGTATCACTCCTATTTAAGTCTTTCGGCGGTTAATTGGCGAAGGATTGAGCCATGAGCTGTTCGCGAATGCGTTCTCCGTCCCTGGTCAGCTTATAAATTCTTCGTTGCTGTTTTTTAGTTACTCCCGTGCATTCCACCACTCCCATCTTCGTCAGCTCCTTCAGCGAACGCATGACGGGATTGAGCCCAATGGGATAATTCTGAGCCAGCCGCTTGCGGATTCTGGTTGCGGTCGCCTCGTCGGGATTCGGGAATTTGCCGAGTTCCAGCACCAACACCCGTCGGGTCTTGGCCCGGACAACCAGAGAATATTTCTTCCACGGCACATTGTCTGGCGGCGCCGGAATCTTCAGTTTGAAGGCATGGGCGACCACTTTTCTCCCCAGTTCCGTGAGGCAATAGAGCTTCCCGGTTACCTGGCCGGGAGTCAGACACGTGCACAGGCCCCGGTTCTGGAACTGATGCATCACATACCAGACGTCTTGTAGCAGAATATGAGGGTCAATACGCCTGGCTTCGAGGCAGACCTGCTTCCCGGTCATCGGGTGATGGAGCACTTGTAAGATGGCTCGCTTTTGCCGACCGCGCATGACCCAGCGTCTCACCTCGGCAATATTGCCCACCTCCCAGTAACAAATTTTGACTACTTAAATCTGCCACCCATTTGGTTCGGAAATCCGTAAGAGGCAATGTCCGAATGCTTCGAGCGCAAGACATTTAAGAGCGCACCTTTCCAGAGGTTCCCATGGAGGTTTATCAATACGCCAATCCGTCATCACCCACGGAGCAGCAAGACCACTTCCTGGATGATCTGTTGCACTTAAAATCGAAGGTTCTGGGCACCAAACTGGAAGTGCTCGCCTTTGAGCTGCTCTGGCGCTTTGGGATACGAGTGAAAAATCTGGAACGACTCGACGAGGATCAGGCCCTTGTTCAAACCATGCTCCAGAAGCTCGATCGCGCGGCCTTGTATCATTCCAGGGAGCACCGGGAGAAGGGAACACTCTATCAGACTTTCTTCAGCCTTCAGGAACAGAAACGCCAGCAGGAGACCGAGTGCTGGCGTGATGTCGTGATGGTCATGCGCGACTTCCTCTATGTCTGGGAAATCCATGAGCAGATGCAGGCCCGGGCCATCTTCCTCGAAAATGTGGGACGAACAATTGAAAGCCATTTGTAGGAAACTGAAGCCCATCCTGGGAGGGCAGGCGGACTCGCTCTGGCTGGCTTATGTCACGGCCGAGACGCCAAAGTCCAAGCTGGAGGCCGAGGCCTTTATTCAACTCTTTGGCGTCCGCTATCTTTCACGCATCGTCGATGACCGGCAGATTCTGTTGCCGCCCCCTTCCTCAATTGCTGCGTCCGGTGATTTGCTGCTGGGGACCGTTTACTACGGGAAGCGGGCGCTCTATCCCCTTTACCTTCGCCGGGAGAACTTCATCAAACACGTCGGTATCTTTTCCATCACCGGCGGAGGCAAGACCAATGTCGCGCAGGTTCTGTTACTTGGATTATTGGAGCAGGGCATCCCTTTCATCGTCGTGGATTGGAAACGCAGTTACCGCGCGCTTTACACCCTGCCCAATCCGAAGGTAAGCGAGATTCAGATCTTCTCAGTCGGGCGCAAGTCGGGCTCTCCTTTTAACTGGAATCCCCTCCGGGGACCTCCGGGTGTTCATCCCAAGACCTGGATCAGCGTCGTGGCGGAAGCTTTGGAGAAATCTCACATCTCCGGGCCGGGAGTGGCGGACATCTTCATCGAGATGTTTGACAAGAAATTCGAGGAGTTTGAAGTCTATGAGGGCAAGCACGCCAAGTGGCCCAATTTCTTTGATGCCGCGGAGCAGTTGGAGCGGATGCGGTTCCGGGGCCGTCGCATGCTCTGGCAGGATTCCTGTTCGAGGATTCTGAAGACGTTTACCTTTGGCCCGGCCGCGGGCGCTTTCAATGCCCGCAATCCAATCCTGCTGGAGGAATTGTTGGAGAAACCGATCGTCATCGAACTGGACCAGGAACTGCCCAAGCCGCTGAGGGTGTTCTTCAGCGAGATTGTCCTTCGATGGGTTCATCTCTATCGCCTGGGCCAGGGCGAGACCGAGGCCTTGCGGCATGTGGTTTTTCTAGAGGAAATCCATAATCTCTTTCCCAAGAGCATGGTGGAAAAGCAGGCCACCAACAGCCTCGAAAACATCTTCCGGGAAATCAGAAGTTTCGGTGAAGGCCTGGTTTGCATCACGCAGCATCCGTCGATGCTTCCCATCTATGTGCTGGGCAATTGCAACACGCAGATCTATCTGGGCCTGCAGCATGAGGAGGACATTTTCACGGCCAAGAAGGCGCTGTTTCTGGAGCAGCGCGAGGAGGTCTATCTGGATCGCCTGGGCACCGGCGAAGGAATTGTGAAAATCAAGGGTAGGATTGATCCCTGCTACGTGAAGTTTCCTTTGGTGCCCGTGGTGAGAGGAGGTGGTGGTGGAAAAGCGGGTCTGGATTAAGTCCGGGGTGGTCGAGGAGCTGGACGAGAAACAAACCAGGTTGCTTAATCTCGTGCTGGAGAAGATCAGGTATTACTACCAGCAGCTATATCAGACGCGACCTTGTTATCAGTATCCCTTGAGTTTGTCGCGCTTGATGAAGCTGTGCAACCGGAGCGGCTCCAGTGTCAGCATGGCGTTGCGCTATCTGGCCAACACGATTCCGGTTGGTTCAAAAGCAGAGCCGCCCATCTCCTACGACCGGGTTGCCTCCCAGAAGAACAAGTCGCACCGGCCCTATCGGATTTTCCTGAAGACCACGCCGCAAGGAGGAGCGTTTTGACATCCGGCCCGACTCGATTTACCAGGGTGATGCGCTGACCGTTTTAAGGACTTTCCCGGCTGAGTGTGTGGATTGCGTCGTGACTTCTCCGCCGTACTGGCAGTTGCGGGACTACGGTGGCAAAGGTCAGATCGGACGGGAGCCGACCGTTGCCGAATACATCGAGCGGCTATGCGCGGTGTTCGACGAGGTGAAGCGCGTGCTCAAACCCTCCGGCACCTGTTGGGTGAATCTGGGTGATACCTATGCTTCTTGTGGCAGGACCCGCCGGCAGTTCGCGGGGCACAGGCCTGGATTCAAGGTGCAGGCCAAATCACTCGTATTGATTCCGTTCCGGTTCGCCGTCGAAATGGTTGACCGGGGCTGGCGGCTGCGCAACGTGATTATCTGGCAAAAGCCCAACTGCCTTCCCTCCAGTGCCCGCGACCGCTTTACGGTGGATTTTGAGTATCTGTTCTTCTTCGCCAGGTCAGGTCGATACTTCTTCAGTCCGCAGTACGAGCCGGTTTGCCCTTCCACGATTCGAAGGGTGGAGCGATTCAGGGCGAATCGGGAACGGTTTGATCCCCGGCGCCACAAACACAGCGAGCACCGCCTGGTGCAGACTCCCTTTGATATTCTCCAGCGCATTTGCCTGCGGGGATTGAACCCCCATGGTCGTAACAGACGCTGTGTCTGGAGGATTCCAGTGCGGGGATTCCCGGGAGCGCATTTTGCTGTCTATCCCAAAGAGCTCGTTGAGACGCCGATCCGGTCAGGCTGTCCGACGGGAGGCCTTGTGCTGGATCCCTTTTTTGGTACTGGAACTACAGGACTGGTTGCGCGGGATCTGCGTCGAAGGTTTATCGGGATTGAACTCAGCGCTGATTATGTCCGACTTGCCTGTCGGAGGCTGAGGTCCACTAGCCCGAGTTCCCGCACAGTCGTCGTTCTGCCCCGAAAAAAAGCCCTGATTGATTACCTATGAATATAGGTGGGGACTTTCTTTCTACTTCTTTCGCATACCGGTGAACGCTCAGACGCGATATACAGCAGATCGTAAGCGACTAAAAAAAGGCTTGAGTCAACAAACCGAAATCCACTGGAAGTTTCGGGCCTTTTTTACAGCACCATCGACACGCCTCATTTTTTAATCTAGGATGAACTCCTTGAACGACTGTTCGATCTGGCTGGCCGTCTCCGCCGGTTTAAGCTCCGATTTCAACTGGAGAAGATAATGGTAATCGGATTGGCGGATCGCTTTCCGCTGGTCGGCTCGGGCCTTGATGGCCCAGCTTACGGCGGAGAACGCGAGTCCCAGCGTCGTTCCCAGGGCCATCATGATCGGGAAAAAATTCTG
>Ga0134121_10002476_pt1 | contig 15962 bp, 11 predicted proteins | sample KB301_FD_96463 | JGI IMG/M metagenome (GOLD analysis project Ga0134121, IMG submission 96463) | Terrestrial soil microbial communities without Nitrogen fertilizer from Kellogg Biological Station, Michigan, USA - KB3-0-1 | ecosystem: Environmental > Terrestrial > Soil > Unclassified ... | reverse complement strand
TTTTGCCGGGATCCTCGCGGCGCGCCGCGACCTGCTCACGGTCGCATCCGACAAGTATTATCGCCGCGTTGCGTACGTGCCCGATGTGCACGGCACGGACGCCGATGACCGGGCCGTGGTGACGCGCGTCGGCGACCAGTACGTCGACGTCCGACTCGAGACACGCGACGGCGCCGCGTATTTCTCGCGACGCTTTGACGCGGCGGACACGCCGGAGCTGCGAGTGTATCTGCACGGCGGCAACGACACCGCCATCGTCCGCGGCGCGGTCGTGAAGAGCATCCTCGTTCGGGTGATCGGCGGCAACGGGCGTGACACGCTGGTCGACTCGTCTGTCGTCGGGCGCGATCGCACGCCGACGCTGTTCTACGACGGGCGCGACGGGCGCCCGGCTACGTACGGCCCCGACACGTCGTTCCGTCGCGTACCGTGGATCGACGCGGATGGACGCATCATTCCGCCGCCCCCCGATCGCGGGACGCGAACGTTTCCGCATCTCAGCGTGCGGTTCGACCGCAACCTCGGCGTTGTTCCGACGTTCACGCTCGACCGGTATCTGTACGGGTTCGATCGCTTTCCCTACGCGCGTCACGTGGGGCTCGACATCGATTACGCGAGTGCGATCGGCGGAATACGGATTGGCGTGACGTCCGACAAGCGATTCGAACATTCTCCGTGGCATCTCGCGCATCGGCTTCGGTACTCCGGCCTGGAGCAGCTCTATTATCCGCGCGCGCGCACCGACAGCACGGCGGTCCTCGATACAGGGTTCACGCGCGTTCCGCAGCGACAGATGCTCTATTCGCCCACGGTCGGGTATTCTCTCGGCACAACGGGTGACATTTCCCTTGGCCCATTCGTGCAGTTCTCGCAGTCGAGCCTTGATTCTGACACGGCAGCGCAGCCCTATGGTCTGGGTTTTTTCCGGCAGGCGGGGATGAGGCTCACCGTGCACCATGAAGCGCGTGACGATTTCCTGAAACCTTCATGGCGGACCATCCTCGACGTCAGTGTCGCGATCACCCCCGCCATGCTCGACGTGCGCTCCAGGTACGAGGAACTGGGCTTTGCGGGCGGTGTGTATCTGATACTGCCCCTGCCAACGAGGCCGATGCTTGCGCTGCGCGGCGGCGGCAAGAAACTGTTCGGCGACTTTCCATTCCTGCAGTCCGCATTCGTCGGCGGCTCCACCGTGCGATGGTACGACACCCAGCGTTTCGCAGGCGACGCATTTCTCTATGGTTCGAGCGAGCTCCGGGTGCGGGTGACGCGCTTCGATTTCTTCGTGCCGGTCGAAGCGGGCGTGGTCGGTCTCGTTGACGCAGACCGGGTGTATATGGGAAAATCATTCAGCCGGTGGCACACCGCGTTTGGCGCGGGGCTTTGGGTGAGCCTCATGCATAACCCGACGACGTTCGACGTGGCGCTTGTCGACGGCCGTCTGCGTGCGGGCACGTTGATCAACACGGGACTTCTCTTCCAATGACACGTCGGGCGCTGCGTTTCATCTGGGTGGTACTCCTGCTCGCCGGTGGGACCCTTACGGTCTGCCTCCAGGGCTGTTCCCTCATCCCGCCGCGCGTTCAATCCACGCCTCCACCCGCGACTGCGCCGGCCGAAGCGGTCAAGATCGCAGGTGCATCGGTCCTGCTCGGTGTCGGAGACATCGCCAGCTGCGGGTCGAGGCTCGCCGAAGCGACGGCGAAGATCGCGGACAGCATCCTCAAGGCCGACAGCATCGCCAAGGTCGACGACGCCGTCTTCACGCTGGGCGACAACGCGTACGGGTCCGGCACGGAGCAGCAGTTCGCGGAATGCTTCACGGCGTCGTGGGGAAATCCCAACCGCCGCATGATGAAGAAGATGCATCCCTCGCCCGGGAATCATGAGTATCTCACGGACGTCGCGAACCCGTACTACAAGTATTTCGGCGCGGCAGCCGGTGAAAAAGGGCGCGGCTACTACAGCTACGATGTTGGCCAGTGGCACATCGTGGTTCTCAACAGCGAGCTCATCGTCGACGTCGCGTTTGCCTCGACCGAGCAAAAGCTTCAGATGGAGTGGCTGGCGAAGGATCTCGTCGATCACAAGAAAGACTGCACGATCGCGTATTGGCATCATCCGCGGTTCAGCTCGGGGTGGCACGGCAGCGATTGGCACATGATCCCGCTCTGGCAGGTGCTGTACGACAACAACGTCGACGTCGTGCTCACGGGCCATGATCATCACTACGAGCGCTTTCTGCCCATGACGGCGCAGGGCGTGCTCGACACGCTGCGCGGAATTCCGTCGTATGTCGTGGGTACCGGGGGTGAGGATCTGCGTGGTCTCGGCACCATTCAGCCGAACAGCGTCACGCGCATTCAGGGGCACGCGGGGATTCTCCTGCTCACGCTCGGCGCGAAGGAATACCGTTCCGCCTTCGTCGACTCCGACGGACGGGTCTGGGACGAGACCGGCGGAAAGTGTCACTGACGTCGCGCGCGTTCCTTTCGGCCGCCGCCGGGCTCACGTTCGCCGCAGGTATTATCTCCGCACGCAGGGGACCGCACGAGACAAGCATGGCTGACGTCCGGGCCGCGCGCGTGCAGACGAGCTTTCTCGCGCGTCTTGATTCGCTGTATGACGCCTCCGTTTCACTCGAGAAAGCCGCCGCCGCGCTTCCGGGTGATTCTGCCCGTGTCACGGCGACGCGTGTGGCATTCAATCGTGCGCGCGTACAATACAAGCGGCTCGAGTACCTCCTCGAGTATACCGCGCCCATCTCCGCGATGGAGCTCAACGGGGCTGCCGTCCCGCAGGTGAACCTGGATGAAGGCCGGGAATCGATCTTTCCACCGACCGGCTTTCAGGTCGTGGAAGGGTTGCTCTATCCCACGCTGCCCTCAGCCAAGGTCGGGGCCCTCCGCACGGAAATCCAGAACCTGCGCGAGCGCGTGGATCGTGCGCGTGACGCCGTTCGTGAGAACGAGGGCACCGATGCGAAAGTGTTCGACGCACTGCGGATCGAGATCGCGCGCATCTGTACGCTCGGCATCGTCGGATTTGATTCGCCCGTGCGCAGAGCGTCGATGTCGGAGGCCCGTGCGGCCATCGATGGTGTGCGCGAAGCGCTGACGTTCTATCAGATCGACCTTCGCAAGGTGGCGCCGGCAATGGCCGACTCCCTCGCACGTGTGCTTCGAGCCGCGGATGCGAATCTGAGCGAGGGAACGTTCGATTCGTTCGATCGCCTGCGTTTCATTGCGCTGTACGCCAATCCGCTTGCCCGTGCGATCGCCGCCGTGCGCGATGCGCTGAAGATTCCCGTGCCTCTGGAAGAGCGATTCTGGCGGGCGTCCGCGGCGACACTCTTTCAGCGCGATGCGTTCGACGTCGACGCCGTTCGTCCGCTGTGGGCGCCGCGGCCGACGCCCCCGCGCGTGGCGCTCGGCCGCCAGCTCTTCTTTGATCCCATTCTCACGGGCGGCGGCCGCACGTGTGCCACGTGCCACGATCCGAAGCACGCGTTCACCGACGGCCTGGCCACGAGCACACGGCTGACGCCGGGCACACGCTTGCGGAATACCCCGACGCTCATCAACGCCGGCTTGCAGACATCGCAGTTCAGCGACATGCGCGCCCCGTTCCTCGAGGATCAGGTCGCGATCGTCGTGCATAGCCAGGCGGAGATGGGCTCGTCCCTCGAGGCGATCGTGGGTCGCGTCAAGGCGAATCCTGATTACGTGAAGCAATTCCAGGCTGCGTTTGCCGGCCTCCCCGACGCCGAGATCACGACGCGGTCCATACGGATGGCCCTGGCCGCGTATGTGCGTTCGTTGATCGCCCTCGATTCACGCGCGGACCGGGCGATGAACGGCAACCTTGCGGCGCTCACGGCCGAGGAGCGCCGCGGCTTCAACCTGTTCACCGGAAAGGCGGCGTGCGCGACGTGCCACTTCATTCCGCTCACCAACGGCGCGATGCCGCCCGTGTACATGGAAACCGAGCAGGAAGTGATCGGGGTACCGGCCGCGCCGGTGTGGCAGCAGGCCCATGTGGATGACGACAGCGGCCGCGCCGGCGTGACGCACGCATCGCTGCACCGGTTTGCGTTCAAACCGCCGACGCTCAGAAACGTCGCGCTCACGGCGCCCTACATGCACAACGGAGTCTACCGCACGCTCGAGGAAGTGGTGCGTTTCTACAACGGCGGCGGCGGCGCCGGCATCGGAATCAATCTTCCCAACCAGACGCTCGGAGCCGACGGGCTCCGCCTTACCGATGCCGAGCAGCGCGCGCTGATCATGTTCATGCGCGCGCTGACCGATACAGTGCCGTCGAAATGACGCGGCTCATCTGTCCGCCAGATTACAGAACGCATCGCGCTCGGTGTCATTTGCGCTGATTACCATCGAGCCGCGGGCGCTCACTTGATGATGCGTCCTGTCCCCAGCGTGTCAGGCCGGTTTCACCGACCTGACAACGGTTGAACGCTGGTGCTAGAAGGGGAAGCCGAGCCTGAGATAGAACCTGTTCACGTCGCCGTGCGCGTACGTCGCCGTGGCGACGCGGGACACGGTTGTGAACGACAGTCCGCCGCCGAACGACTTGTGCAGAGAGCCGTCTGACACGCCGTCCATCCACACACGACCGGCGTCGGCGAGCCCGATCAGCCCCAGGCGGCCCTTGGTGAGCAGCGTCATCCGGAAGAGCGGAATGCGCAGCTCCGCGGCCCCGCTGAGCGCGGCGTCACCCGTGTAGCGGCCGAACGGGAAGCCGCGCATGGTGTGGCGCCCGCCGATGATGGCGGCCTCATGGATCGGGAACGGACCCCACGCCCGCTGGCCGACCACCTGCAACGCGAGCGTCGGCTGACCGATGGGGATGTACGTCTGGACCGTACCCTCGGCACGGCCGAACGCGCCTGTGGCGTCGAGCGCGTGCCCGTACTCGGTCGCGGTAAAGTTCGCGTGCAGGCCCCTGTGCAGCAGCACGGGATCATCCACGCGCATGTAGTCGAACTGTGCACGCGCGCCGACGGCCGAAAACGGGTCACGCTCCTTCGAGTCGGCCGGAAGCGGAACGGTACCTGGAACGTCAGGCTTCACGTACCGGAACGTCGGACCGAACGTGAATGTCGCGTTCGAGCCGAGCTGCCACTGGCTCGCGATGTTCGCGAGCACTTCGTCGCGCTGGATGCGGACGAAACTATCAGCGACGGTGGGCGACGCATTGCCATACCCAAAGAAGTGCTGGATGTCGTATTGCGCGCCGCGCAGCTCGACGATCGTAGAGCGGTTCGAGTTGGGCGCGAACCACTGCGCGCCAAGTTCGAGTCCCCAGCCTGGCGTCGGCGCCAGCGGCGCATACGTGAGCTTTGCGCTGAGATGCGACGCATACGGATCCCGGCGGAATCCATAGCGCGTGTTCGAGAGGCCCACGCCCAGGATCACACTCGATCCCTGGTGGTAATCGACGCTCGGGTGGAAGGACGTCTTTGCGCCCCAGTCGTGCGGAAGATTGGGACCATTTGGCTTGACGACCTCAAACGCGTCGGTGCGCTGGTCTTCGAAGCGCCCGGGCCGCTCCTCCTGCACCTTGCGGTGTTCGCGCTTCGTGCTGTCTTCGCGGGACTCGAGCGTACCCGGCTGCACCGTCGCGTACGACCGTTCGTCGACGTCAGTATCGTGTCCCTTGACGATACGGTTGTGACCGTGCGCATCGTAGAAGTACGTGCGCCCGCCCGATGAGGAGTCCGCAAGCACGTCGTCGCCCGCGCCGCCGATCACACGGACCAGAATGCTGTTCGCCGCCTTGCCACGTACGACGGCGCGATCGTCGCCCTCTTCGAGGAAGACGCGGATCTCCTTCGTTTCACTGCGGCGGAACGTACGGTCGAAGACCACGGACCCCGCGCCGTCACCGCTCGGCGCAATGCGCACGCGGACGTCACCATTCGGCAGGCGATCGATGTCCGCCTGATCATCGTCGTCCGCCGCGAACACGTTCGCGTAGGAATTCACGAGCGCGAAATAGTCGGCGGCAAGCGCGGGCAGCGAGTTGCGTCGCGCACGAATGCCGTCGCGAATGAGCTTCGTATCTTCGAGCGACCGGTACGACGCCGGCTGTGCACGCAGCGCCGAGTCAATGACCGCATCCGACAGATTCGCGCGCAATTCCGCAACGACGTTGTCCCAGTCCTGCTTGCTGAGCCCGACGAGTCGCGTGCGATCGAATTCGTGCGTCATTGCCGTCACGCTCTTGACATTGTCACCGGTGCGGTCGTAGGAACCGAGCCGGGGAAACGCCATGCGTACGCCGCGCATCATGAGGCCGTCGGAGCGCAGAAATGCCCAGTCACGATCGCGCGCGATGGGCTTGCACGTCTGCACGTGGCCCTCGTCATAGCACGCCCAATCCCAGTTGTCCGCGCCGCGATCGAAGTCACCGACGACCGCATCGAAGAGACGTGCCTTGAGCCATGCGCGCGCATCGAGCCGCGTGGCGAGGCTCTTATCGAGTGCCTGCACCATGTGGTCGCTATCGCGGATCTTCTTCGCGCCCGCGAACACTTCACCGTCGGAATCCTCGGGCTTGAGCTCGACATAGCCGAGCTTGCCCCCGAAGTCCTTGCGGTATTCACCGAGTTTCGGATCGTTGGGCATCACGACGAGCTGCGGGGGTGCGTGCAGAATGCCCGCCGCGCGCTGCAACACGTCCGCGATGAGCGCGCCAGCGGGATGCGTCGCGCTTTGCTGGTCAATCACCACTCCGCCGACCGGAGTGTCCTGGAGGTCTTTCCGGAAGTTTGCCGGAATTCGCTTCACGACCGTGCGGAAGACGTAATGCCGGCCGTCGGCGCCGTGAAAATGCAGGGTCAGACTCTGATTTCCGCCCTGCTTGAACGGCGTCAGGCCGTGGCCGAAATGCGCCAGATCAAGGACCGGCGCTTCGACGGGCGTGGTCCAAACGTCGCGCCACGTGCTGCCGAAGAAGAATCTCCACGTCGGGCCCGCCGCGTACGACTTGCCGGCCACGATGTGGGCCGTCGTGTCGATTCCCGCGGAACTCCCGTTGTCATGCGATTGGGCGCGCGCACCCGCTGCCGCGCAGAACACTGTGACGACCAGCGATGCTGAGACGATGGCTTTCATGGGCCCCGGCCTCCTCGTTCCCTCCTTGTACCCCCTTCTATGGGCGAGTGCCGCGGTGGAACTTTTGTTCCAATGCTCGTGCATGTGGTCGACGGTACCTACGAGTTATTTCGCCATTTCTACGGGGCGCGCCGCTTCAATGAGGGCGCGGACCAGCCGTGGGCTGCCGTGCTGGGCGTCCTCGGCACCGTGCTGCAAATGATCGAGAGCGGGGCGACGCACATCGGGGTTGCCACCGATCATGTCATCGAGTCATTTCGGAACGACCTTTGGCCCGGATACAAGACGGGCGAAGGCATCGATCCCGCGCTCTGGGGCCAGTTCCACCCGTTGGAAGAAGCGCTGGCGTCGATGGGCGTCGCGGTGTGGCCAATGGTGGAGCTCGAAGCGGACGACGCGCTCGCGTCAGCCGCGTTTCTCGCCGCCCAGAATCCGCGCGTCGAGCGCGTCTCGATCTGGACACCGGACAAGGATCTCGCGCAGAGTGTCGTGGGTGACCGCGTCGTACAGGTGGACAGGAAGAGCGGGCAAATTCGCAACGCGGAGGCGGTGCGCGCGAAGTTCGGCGTCGACCCGGTGCGCATTCCCGATTATCTCGCGCTCGTGGGCGACAGCGCCGACGGCTATCCAGGTGTGCCCCGCATCGGAAGCAAGACGGCGGCGCGCTTGATCAATCAGTATGGGCCACTCGAGTCGTTTCCCGCCGAGGTACTCGGTGAGCATCGCGAGCACGCGCTGCTCTTCAAGACGCTCGCGACACTTCGCACGGATGCACCGCTGTTCGCGGACGTTGAGGCGCTGCGCTGGCGCGGGCCGGCCCCTGAATTCGAGCGTCTTGCCGGCGAGCTCGGAGCGGTTCGGCTCGGTGCGCGCGCACGCAGCGCAACGGGCGCATAGAGCGGAGCGTAAGAACGGACATGCCTCGACATTCTGCGCTGTTCGCGTCACTTCTCGTAGTCGCTTCGCTGCAGGCGGTCCCTCGTCTCCGTGGGACAGTCGATCTCACCATTGGTGGCGAAGACGCGCCCGACGAGGCGACGTTCGGCCGCGTGACGGGGCTCGCGCTTGGTCCCGACGGACGGATTTACGTCGCCGACAATCAGGACAACACCGTTCGTGTGTTCAGCGCTGACGGGAAGTTCCTCTTCAAATTCGGCGGCAAGGGATCGGGGCCCGGCGAGTTTACCTATCTCGGTGCCGTCACGTTCGGGCCCGATGGTCTGTTCTGGACGCGCGACGAAGGCAACTTCCGCTACCAATCGTTTGCCGTCGGCGCGAGCAAGGCAGAGTTCCGCACAACGCGGCGCATGCTGCAGCACGGGCGGGGCATCCACGATCCGATCGTGTTCGATGCCGCCGGCAACGTCATCGAAATTGGCCGTGTAAACGCGCCAAACGCGAATCAGTATCAGCGCATCCTCACGAGCATTGACGCGCAGGGAAACGCCGGTGTGGCCGATACGACGGGTGCGCCTCCCGAAGACAGCGTCGGCGTGCGGTACATTCGCATGCCCCCGAACCCAAGCTGCCGGGATGGGTGCGTTGTCGGGCGGTTTCTCTATCAGCCGTTCGCGCCACTCCCGCTGATCGCGTTCGCGCCGAATGGTGAGTTCGCCGAGGCCATCAGCTCGCGTTATGCGATCTCGTGGACGGCGTTCCGGGGAAAGCAGCTGCATTTGCTGCAGCAGGCGGCAACTGGCGTCGAGCCGACAGCCGAAGAGCAAGCAACGGAGATCAAGCGTTTCGACGAGCTGCTCGCGGAGCTCAAAATGTCGCGGGCGACGGCGCCGTTCGGCGTGCCGAGGACGAAGCCGCCGCTCAGGGATCTCAAGTTCTCGACCAACGGCGAGCTCTGGGTGCAGCGGACAACGACTCCCGGAAAACCGCAGGAAGCGGACGTATACGACAAGTCCGGCCGTCTCGTCGCCGTCGCCGAATGGCCGTCCAGGCTCGCTCTTCTGTCGTACAACACGACGATTGCCGGGCGCACGGCGCTCGCGGTGGCACGCGACTCGCTCGACACTGAGCGGGTGGTGCGAGTGAAGTTCAGATAGCGCATCTTACATCATGGGTTTTCTCGATCGGGAACGCTGCATCGCGCCGCCGGGTTACGACCGATGGCGCGTGCCGCCGGCCGCGCTCGCCATTCACCTGTCGATCGGGCAGGCATACGCGTTCAGCGTGTTCAACCTCCCGCTGTCGCACGCGATTGGCATCACGACCGAGGCTCCCGGTGACTGGAAGCTGTCGACGATCGGCTGGGTCTTCAGCACCGCGATCGTTTTTCTCGGACTGTCGGCGTTCACGTTCGGCCGCTGGCTCGAAGATGCCGGGCCGCGTAAAGCGATGTTTGCGTCGGCGACGTGTTTTGCAACGGGATTCTTCGTCGCGGCGCTCGGTGTTCAGTTGCACAGCATCTGGCTCGTGTACCTCGGCTACGGCGTGATCGGCGGCATCGGTCTCGGGCTCGGCTACATCTCGCCCGTGTCGACGCTGATCAAATGGTTTCCCGACCGCCCGGGCATGGCTACAGGCCTCGCGATCATGGGCTTCGGCGGGGGCGCCATGATTGGGTCGCCGCTCGCCGTCGCACTCATGGATCATTTCAAGTCGGCCACGAGCGTGGGCGTGGTACCGACGTTTGTGGCCATGGGCGCGATCTATTTCGTGTTCATGATGTTCGGAGTGTTCACCGTTCGTTTGCCAGCTCCGGGAAGCGCGCCGGCGCCGGCGGCGGCGGTGCGCAGCGTTCGCCCGCCCGCGCCCGACGTGCACGTCAATCGCGCCATCTCGACGAAGCAATTCTGGCTGCTGTGGGTCGTGCTCTGCTTCAACGTCACCGCGGGTATCGGTGTGCTCGGTCAGGCGTCGCCGATGATCCAGGAGATGTTCACGGGACGCATCACGCCGGCCGCCGCGGCCGGATTCGTGGGACTGCTCAGCCTCGCGAACATGGCAGGGCGGTTCCTCTGGTCCTCCACGTCCGATGTCATTGGGCGGCGATTGACGTACGCAATCTTCTTCGCGCTCGGGGCGCTGCTGTACTCGCTCGTCCCGGCGACGGGACGCGCGGGCAGTGTCGTGCTGTTCGTCGCGGCCTACGCCGTGATCATGACCATGTACGGCGGCGGTTTTGCCACGATCCCGGCGTATCTCCGTGACCTTTTTGGCGTGATGCATGTGGGCGCGATTCACGGACGCTTGCTGACGGCATGGTCCGTTGCGGGCGTCGCGGGTCCGGCGCTGGTGAATTACATCCGCGAATTCGAAATCGCGCGCGGCGTGCCGAAAGCAGGCGCATACTCCGTCACGATGTACATCATGGCGGGGTTGTTGGTGATCGGGTTCATCGCCAACTGGCTGGTCACGCCCGTCGACGCTCGCTTTCGGTTTGAGCCGGATCCGGCGGGCGCCGCTGCGCGGATGGCCGCATGAGGGAGACCTCCCGGCGGAGCGGCGCGGACACGTTCAAGCTCGTCGCGTCCTGGCTCGTGGTACTCATTCCGGCGGCGTGGGGCGTCTCTCAGGTCGTGGCGAAAGCCGCGGCACTATTCAAGTAACGTCGTCGCCCACCTGCCCGCGACCGCGCCAATTTCGTCCATCACATCGCGGTCGGTTCGTCCCGACGACTTGAGCACGTGGAAGCTGTGATCCGCCCCCTCGATCCAGCGCATGTCCCATGGTGCCGTCACTGACGCCACTGCCTTCTCCATGAGCGCGCGCGTGCAGAACTCGTCGCGCGTTCCGCTGAAGCACAGCACGGGCATCGTGATGTGCGGAAGGTGCGCATCGCGGATTTTTTCCGGCTTACCCGGCGGATGGAGCGGGTACGCGAGCAGGAGCAGACCGTCCGCGCGATAGCCGTCCGCCGCGAGCATCGAGGCGGCGCGCCCGCCCATTGACCGGCCACCAATGATGAGCCGCGCCGGCTTCAATCGCTCGCGCACATCGTCCGCGACGGCGGCGAACGTCTCCATGAGGCGGGGCATGGGGTCAGGGCGCCCCGACTTCCGCTCCTTGTACAGGAAATTGAAGCGCACGACACCAAGCCCGTTCGCGCGCAACGCGTTCGCGGATGCGAGTACTCCACGATCGAGCATGTTACCGCCGGCGCCGTGTGCGAACACAACGAGGCCCGTCTCGCCGGGTGTCGTCGCCGGCTCGTACGCAGCGCTCGTCGATGCGTCGCCGACGGGAATGCTCCACGCGTCCGTCACGCGGCCCCGGCCGTCGCCGTCGCGGGTTCGGCCACCAGCCCCATTTCGTCGAGGAATCGCCGGCCGCCGGTCGGCTTCTCACTACGCGTCTCGGAGCGCGTAAGCACCAATCGGTCGATGGTGCGAGTCATGCCGACGTAGAGCAGTCGCCGCGCTTCCTCGATCTCGTGCGCGCTCGGCCCTTTTTCGGGCGATCCGCCCGGAAGCTGCGCATCCTCGACGCCCACGACGTACACGCGAGAGAACTCCAGGCCCTTGGTCGAATGGAGCGTGAGCAGGTTCACGCGCTCCAAGTCGGACTCGGTGCCGTCGTATTTCGAGAGGACTACGCGCTCCAGGAATATCGACAGCTGCGTGTCGAGCGGAGCATCGGGAAGCTCGTCGATGATGCTGCGCAGACGCTTCATCGCTGATGGGTAGCGCTCATCGGCGGTTTTTTCGGCGCGAATCTTTTCCATGAGCGCCATGCCACCCAGGCGGTCGACGACGTCCTGCGCGTTGGGAATGCTCTCATCCGCTCCCTGACGGTGCTCGTAGTACTGGAGACAGTCGCTGTAGCGGGCCAGCGCGTATGGGACGGTGAGCCGCGCGAGCATTCGGGCTTCGTCTCTGAGCGATTCGCGGTCACTGAGCGCCAGCGCAACGCCCAGCTGGTCGAGCAGGTTCACGAGCGCGGTTTTTCGCGACCGTTCGAGTTTCATTTCGTTGAGCTTCAGCATCACCTGCGCCAGCGCTTTGGTGTCGTCGAGCGCGCGGTGCGACCGGCCGGTGTCGATCCCGAAATGATGCGCGAGATCACCGAGCTTGCGGCTGGTGTTGAACAGATCGCGAGCGAGCGGCAGCGAATCGAACGTGCACAGTCCGAATGTGGCGCCGGCCGCACGTGACATCCGGTACAGGATCTTGAAGTCGAATTCGTAGCCGTTGTGCGCGACGATGACGTCGTCGCCGCAGAACTCGCGGAACCGCGGCCACACCTGTGCGAACGACGGCGACGCAGAGACTTCGTCGTTGGTGATGCCGTGTGTGGCAATGGCCCCCGCCGTGATCGGCGTTGCCGGTTTCACGAGCGAGTGGAACGTGTCGACGATCCTGCCGCCACGGACGCGCACCGCCGCGATTTCCACGACCTCGGCTTTCCGGATGTCGTTGTCGGTCGTTTCGAGATCAATCGCGGTGAAATTCGTGAAGGCGGCGTCGTTGCCGGTCATCTCGAGCATCTGCGCGGCCTTGAACACGCCGAGCGCGAGTCCGGTGGTCGGGAGATCGCGTGCGTGAATCCGTTCGGCGTCCTTCGGCGGATCGCCGCGCACGGCATCGATCCCGGCATTCGCGAGAATCGCGCCCAGGGGAATGTCGATGCCGCTCCACGATGTCTTCTCTCCGGGCACGGGCTCGATCCACACCGGCGCGCCGCGGTTCCGGGCGGATCGCAGCCGTTCAGCAAGCGCGACAACATGCGGCATGCCCGCCGGGTCTTCGATCTCGTCTTCGCGGTCGACGAGCACTGACGGAAGCCTTCCCACGCGTCGAGAGAGCAGGTCCTTCACGAGCGACGCGATGCCCGGGTGCTGTTTTCCGATCGCAGTCAGGTTGCGATAGTTCGCAAGCGCGCGGCGAATCTGGCGCGCGTTATCGTCGCCGCGCGGAAGCTCCGCCGCCATGCGGCTGAGCTGCTGGCGCAGCTGAATGCGCGCCTCTTCCGCCTTCGCGAGCGCTTCGTCGAGGAGCACACGGGGCAGGACCTCACGAAAGAAGCATTCCGCGAACACGTCGTCGTGCGGATGGGAGATGACGCGAATCGCCGCGATCACGTAGGCGATCGCCGGATCGTCCGCGAGTGCGCGTCCCTGCGCGAGGCGGCACGGAATGCCGGCATTGAGGAGCGTCGTTTCGAGCAGCTCGCCGATCTCGTGCTTGCGGTACACCAAGGCAACGCGTCCCCACTCGTGGCCGCTTGCTTCGCGATCGCGGCGCAAGTCGTCGATCAGCCACGCGGCTTCGTCGGCATCGGTCCCGAACGAGATCGCGCGAATGGGAAACGCGGGTTCCCGGCTGGCGCGCGGCGGCGTGCGGCTGCCAAAGAGGGGCGCGTTGATCGTGACGAGCTTCCACGCCAGCGAGAAAACGTCCGCGGGGCAGCGACGGTTTTCCTCGAGGCTGATCTTGTTCGTCGTGATCCCGAAGTCATTGACGAATGTGGTGAAGACCTTCGGGTCCGCGCCGGCCCACGAGTAGATGGACTGCTCGTTGTCGCCCACGCCGAACACGTGCCGGTGCTCGCGGGCGAGCGCGTGCACCACGCGATACTGGACGGGATTCAGGTCCTGAAATTCGTCGACGAGTATGACGTCGAAGCGTTCGCGCACGGTCTTCGAAGCGTCGGGGCGCTCGAGGAGCTCGGCGGCCTTGAGGACGAGCGTATCGAAATCCGCCAGACGCCGGTCCGCGAGAAAACGCTCGTACTTCTCGAACAGTATGAGGTCATTGTGCAGGAGCGGATCGCCGCGGAACCGATGCGCGGAGAACCGCGTGAGTGTGTTGCGATGCCAGCGCCGCGGGCCTTCGATGCGGCGCAGGGCGCTGAGCTGGTATTCCTCGTCGGCGATCCCGAATCCCTGCTCGAGCCCAACCGCGCCGCCGAGCTCGCGGAGCAAGTCGGCGCAGAAGCGATGAATGGTCCCGCGCTTCACGCGCGCGGCCGCCGCGCCGATACGCGTCTCGAGACGGTGCGCGATTTCACCGGCCGCCTTGTTCGTGAACGTGAACGCGCAAATCCGCGCCGGATCGAAGCCGTGCGCTTCGATCAGGAAGCGAATCCGCTCGATCAGGCAATAAGTCTTTCCGGCACCGGGCCCCGCGAGAACGAGCAGGGGCCCGGGCGGCGCCTCAATCGCGCTGCGCTGAGAAGGAGAAGGGAAGACGGGCACACATAAGAACTACCATGGGAGATGGGAAATGGGAGATGTAACTACGATGGGAGATGGGAAATGGGAGATGGGAGATGTAACTGCCATGGCAGATGGGAGATGGAATATGGAAGCGCCATTGCCATGGCCCATTTCACATGTCTGTTACATCTCCCATCTCCCCTCTCCCATCTCCCATATCTGTTAGCTAGGCCTTTCCCGTAATCGCATTGTGCTGTGGCTGGACGTCGGGCTGCCCGACATCGATACCCTGCGCGGTGAGAATGGGGATCAGCACTCCGCCGAACTTCTCGAACTGCTCCATGCTGCTCCAGACGTCGACCACGTTGAGAGCATTCGGAGGGCCGTAGCACGTGTGGAAGAGGCGGCCAGCCGGTGCTCCGGCGCCCGCCGCGTTGAGCTGCCGGATGACTTCGTCGTACTTCGCGGCGGACATGCCTTTCGGGCGGAACGTGATCGTGAATGCCATGAGATCCTCGGAGGGGAAAGGGACTGGGATTCTACGTCAGGCCCCGGTGTCCTGGATCTACGTCCATAGGAGATGTAACTGCTATGGGAGATGGGAAATGGGAGATGGGAGATGTAACTGCCATGGCAGATGGTAGATGGAACATGGAAGCGCCATGGCCCATTTCACATGTCTGTTACATCTCCCATCTCCCGTCTCCCATCTCCCATTTCCGTAAATCTTCGGGGGCCAAAAAAAGCGGGACACGATCTCTCGTGTCCCGCTTCAAGTAGTGCTTGCCCGCTGTCTACTTCTTCGTCATCAGGGCCCAGGTGAAGCCGAGGTGCACGCCGATAAAGTTGCTGCTCGTGCCGCCTTCGGGGGCGCTGATCGTGTTGTACTGACCTTCGACGAACCAGCCCCACTTCGCGGACTTCGGCATGTAGAGGCCGAACGCGCCGGAGTACGTGGTCTGGCCGTCGCCCGAAATGTCGCCCACCTTGCCCTTCAGCTGGCCGATGCCCGCGCGCAGGTAGGGGTGCATCTTCGCGCCTTCCGCACCGAACGAATAGCCCACGCTGCCTTCGAACCCCGAGAGCTTGAGGGCATCGCCGCCGGCGTCATTGCTGTTCGAACCGTACCGGTAGACCGCGGCAAGGAACAGGTTGTTCGTGATGTCGTAGCCGAGCCCGCCGTTCGCCATCCAGCCCGTCTTGGCGCCGCTGTCCTTGAAGTCACCAATCGGAATGGTCGCGCCGCCGGTTGCGACGACGAACAACGTTCCCTTCTGCGCGCTTGCGCTTGACGCCGAGAACACGAGAGCTGCTGCACCAACAACTGCTGCGATCCGTTTCATGAAGCCTCCGTGGGGTGGAAAATCCAGCCATTGGCTGGGATACGTCGGTCAAAAGACGATCGGTTTCAACTGGGAGAAACAAGGGCTAGAGGGCTAGTGGGCTGGAGGGCTGGAGGGGAACAGCCAAGATCACATTTCTGCTAGCGAACAACGGGCATCTCGACAAAAGAATTCTGGAATATCCTATGCACCGACTTCCGGTAATCCCCCGGCTTGGCCCAGAAAATGTTCGGCACGAATGTCTGCGGATTTCGGTCGTACAGCGGGAACCAGCTCGACTGCACCTGCACCATCACACGGTGCCCCGGAAGAAATACATGGTTGGCCGTGGGAAGCGCGAAACGGTACGGTAACGCCTGATTCGGCGTGATCGCC
>Ga0134121_10002475_pt1 | contig 15964 bp, 12 predicted proteins | sample KB301_FD_96463 | JGI IMG/M metagenome (GOLD analysis project Ga0134121, IMG submission 96463) | Terrestrial soil microbial communities without Nitrogen fertilizer from Kellogg Biological Station, Michigan, USA - KB3-0-1 | ecosystem: Environmental > Terrestrial > Soil > Unclassified ... | reverse complement strand
GATGTCCTGCTGCTGCTTGTAGCGCGAGAGCAGGAAGTAGAGCTCGGTCTGGAAGGCGGCGCCCGGGCGATCCTTGTAGAAGTCCCCGAGGAACGGGTTGTCCACGTCCTCGAGGATCTTCACGCCCTCGAACCGGCGGGTGAGCAGCTCCACCAGCGTCGTCTTGCCGACGCCGATGGGGCCGTCGACCGCCAGATAGTGGAAACCGAGCGCCTCGGGCTTCAAGAGGCGAGGGCCACGCCGGGGACCGGCCCGATCGGGTTGTACAGCGTGTCGCGCTCGACCGGCACGAAGCCTGCCTCGCGCACGATCCGCTCCAGCTCGGGGCGGGAGAGCTGCTGCGAGGTGCCGGCGCCGGCCATGTGGTAGATCTTCTCCTCCACGATGGTGCCGTCCATGTCGTCGGCGCCGAAGCGCAGGGCGATCTGGGCGAGCTTCGGGGTGACCATCACCCAGTAGGCCTTGATGTGGGGGATGTTGTCGAGCACCAGCCGCGAGGTGGCGATGTGCTGGAGGTCGCTGTCGCCCGTGGTGTGGTACTTGAGCCCCATGTAGTTGTTCTCGGGGTGATAGGCGAGCGGAATGAAGGCGTTGAAGCCGCCCGTCTCGTCCTGAAGCTCGCGCAGGCGCAGCAGGTGATCCACCTTGTGCTCCGGCTGCTCGACGTGGCCGTAGAGCATGGTGCAGTTGCTCTTGATCCCCATCTTGTGGGCGGTGCGGTGGACCTCGATCCACTCGTCGGCGTCGAGCTTGCCGTCGCAGATGATCTCCCGCACGTCCGGATGGAAGATCTCGGCGCCGCCGCCGGGCAGCGACCCCAGCCCCGCGTCGCGCAGCCGGCGCAGCACCTCTTCGATCGACAGCTTCTCGCGCTTGGCGAACCAGCCGATCTCGATGGCGGTGAAGGCCTTCAAGTGGGCGGCGGGGAAACGCTCCTTGAGACCGCGCAGCATCTCCTCGTACCAGGACATCGGCAGATCGGGATGCAGGCCGCCGACGATGTGGAACTCGGTGACGGCGTTGCCCCCCTGGTCCGCGGCATGGGCGTACACCTGGTCGTGGGTCATCTCCCAGGCGTGGGACTCGCCGGGGAGGGCCGCGAAGCTGCAGAACTTGCAGTTGTAGGTGTAGACGCAGACGTTGGTGGGATTGATGTGCCGGTTGACGTTGAAGTACGTGACGTTGCCGTTGATCCTCCGGCGGACGGTGTCCGCCAGCTTGCCCAGGTGGAGGAGGTGAGGCGTCGTCAGGCACGTCAGGGCGTCGGCGGCGTCCAGGCGGACGCCGTCGCGGACCTTGACGGCGATCTCGCGCAACTGCGCGGGGAAGATCTCGGGCCGGATGATGGAAGTCTCGGTGCTCACGAGAGGAGTATATCAAGCGCCGTCGCGGCGAAGAGCCAGACGGACAGCGCGCCGTTGGCGTTGAAGAAGGCGGCGTTGAGCCGGGAGAGGTCGCCCGGCCGCACGATCCAGTGCTGGTAGATGAGGAGCAGCAGGCAGCCGATCCACCCCGCCCAGTACCAAGTTCCAAGCCCCGGCGGATAGACGCGGGGTAGGAGGGCGAGCAGGATGAGGGTGCAGGCATGGAGGGTGGCGGAGATCCGCAGCGCCCCCACGACGCCGAAGCGGGCGGGGATGGAGTAGAGGCCCGTGCCGCGGTCGAAGTCGACGTCCTGAAGGGCGTACATGACGTCGAACCCCGCTACCCAGGTCAGCACCACGCCGGCGAGCATCAGCGGCGTCGCGGTCACGTCGCCCCGCACGGCGATCCAGGCTCCCAGGGGGGCGCCGGCCAGCGAGAGGCCGAGCACCAGATGGGAGGCCCAGGTGAACCGCTTGGTGTAGGAGTAGAGGAAGAGGATGAAGAGGGCCACGGGCGAGAGGGCCAGGGCCAGGGGGTTGAGCTGCCAGGCGGCCAGGATGAGAAGGGCGGCGCTGGCGGCGATAAAGACCGTCACGGCGGCGGGAGTGACCAGCCCGGCCGGCAGGGCGCGCATCGCCGTGCGCGGGTTGGCCGCGTCAATTTGGCGGTCCACCAATCGGTTGAAGCCCATGGCGGCGCTGCGCGCTCCCACCATGGCCACGGCGATCCAGAGCACCGTCCGCCAGGCTGGCCACCCCTCGGCGGCGAGGAGCATGCCCAGGAAGGCGAACGGCAGGGCGAAGAGGGTGTGCTCGATTTTGATCATCTCGAGGACGGTGGAGAGGGTTCGTAGGGGCCGCATGGAGCCGCCCATTGTATCGAGGTTTCTTCCTTCGCCGTGGGCGTCTCCGAAGCGACGACCCTAGAAGGACCTCTCCCCGCCGAGTTGTGGGCCGCCGTGGTGGACTAGGCTTCTCCCACGCCAAACGCTCCGGCTATGGCTTGGCCGCTCCAAGCGCCATCGTCGTAGAACGTCTCCGCTGGTGCGGGCGAGCTTGCAGCCCTCCCTCCAGGGCGAGCACTCGGCGACGCGGTTGTCACTCCCCGGCCCTCGCCGCCTCTTGCTGCACGTATCGGCGACTCCCTTACTTCTGGGCAGGACCCTTGACTCAGGGCGGCTGACCTATAATCCCTCCGAGGAGTCATGCAATGGCTAGCGAGGAATCGATCTGGAGTCGTGTGCTCGCGTTTTTCGCGGAGAAGCCTATAATTGGGGTTTTGGGATCGCTCGCTTCTATTGCGGCGATTCCTTTGGCAATCTGGCTCTCGTTTAGAGAGATTAAAGAACCTCGACTGACGTTCTCGGTGCAGCCTGGACAACTTGAGGTTGTTAGGGCCGGCCAATCGTCCGGATTATCAGTCCGCTATAGAGGGCAACCCGTCGAGGGAGATGTGAGTGTGGCCAAAGTAGCTCTTTGGAATGCTGGTGACGCTCCGATTCGTGAACGCGACGACGTCCGTAAGGAAGTAGTAATAGTGTTAAGACCTACTGCCCCGATCCTGAAGGCTGCCATTGTGCGTGCGGAGCCTTTGGAGGCCAATATCGCCATAGATACAACACAGTTCGAGCGAGGCCGCTTGCCAGTCCACTGGGAGGTATTGGCAAAGGGTGAAGGCGCCGTTTTGGAGATTCTCTACAACGGCCCTCCTGCTAGTTCTTTCGGCGTAGAGGGATCAATATTGGGTCAGCGAGGTATAGCGGAGTACGGTAATAAAATAGGATACGATTCTCCGGAGGCTGAATACCGAGACTTGAAGAGAGTCAATCGGAATGGGCAGTCTATCTATCCTGGCCTGGCTATCCTGTCGATAATTGGCATCGCAGTAACTGGCTTAATGGTAACGAGGCAGGAGGATCGGTTTGCTCGTAAGATTTTGATCGTCCTAATGGTTATTCTGTTCCTCATGGCAGGATTGGCTATGATGGGATACTACTTCACCCGACCGCTGGAGCCGCAAATCGGGAGCGGTGCCCATATCCCTAATAACAGGAAAAACTAGAGGACGAGATCCGTGTTTCGCCGGTTACTTACTCGCCCTGCATTTTCTCTTGCGATCTTAGCGTATTCTCTGGTCGCTACGTGTGCAGCCTTCTATTTTTACCGTCTTGAGCGCATGGCACAAGGCGGGCCAGAGTTGTCGTATCTCGTCCGGCCGTTGAGGACAATTCTCGTCCGATCTGGGTATGCTTCAGATCTAGATGTGTTCTGGAAAAACCAGGAAGTAAAGACCGATGTCACAACAGCCGAGATAGTATTCTGGAACCGAGGGCTTAAGGCAGTTCGAGGCACGCAGATTATTAGGCCAATTGTCATACAAGCAAGGGATCGGTCTGCTCTACTAGACGTCAAGGTTCAAGCTGCCAATGAGACAGCGGGGTTCGAGCTATCGAGAGAGGCGCTGGCCGTGGGCCGAGCCACTTTGACTTGGAAGATACTAGAACCGGGAGATGGCGCAACCTTAAGAGTCACGTATGCAGGAAGTCCAGCCGTTGAGATCCAAATGGATGGATCTGTGGAAGGCCAGAAAACGATAGTCCGGCTTGACTCGCAAGAGGGCACAATCTATAGGCGAAAATTTAACAAATCAGATAGAACTATAGCTGAGGTCTATGAATGGTTCGTTATTGGCGGTTGCCTCTGTGCGGCGCTAATGCTTTTCTTGCGCGGAATTGCCGTGAAAGGATGGTGGTCGTTGCTTCTAGCGTTGATGGTCCTTATGTTCTCGGTTTGGTTAATGTTTAATGTTCTCAGCGAGTACGCTGAACCGCCTTTTGGTTTTGAATCTATTAACCGGTACAGACCAATAGGTGCAGTATCGCCCATGCTCTGTCAGGCAGCACTGCCTACCCACGAGCCCAGGAGCTGAAGAGCGCAAGGCGCTGTGGAGTTTTCACCAGTGTCGGTGCTCTGTGCCAAGAGCTTCGTCGCTATATCCGAGCGCACAACAAGCATTCCGCCAAGCCTTTGGTCTCCTGTCTGGGGTAGGTCAGCAGCAGGAAGTGGACGTTGAGGCCGAAGTGCGCCAGGATCGCCATCTCGATGCGGCCCGAGGTGCGGAAGGCCAGGGCGTACCCGAGCCCCGCCAAGGCGGCGAACAGGACGTAGGACGACCCGCCCGCCCCCCCGCCCAAGACCCTCACCCCCTGACCCCCTCTCCCGTCCCGGGAGAGGGGGAAGGCATGCGAGGCCGTTTCGTGTTGGTCTCCCTCTTCTCCCGGTGTGGGGGGTGGGAGGGGGCGGGAGAAGAGGGCCGGGGTGATGAGGGTCTTGGGTGGTGGGGGAACGCTGAAGCAAAGTCAGCGCATAGGGGCCCCCGGAGGAGGCTCCGCGGGGCCTGGAGTGGGTCGGGTTTACTGCGGCGGACGGTAGCCGTTGTCGCGCCGCCAGCCGCCACCTCGCGGGCTCCTGCCCGAACCGGCGGGCGTCCTCGGGCCGCTAAAAATGCTTCCGCCGGAGGCTCAAGACACGCCACCGCCGCCGGTGAACGGCCCGCCGGTGCCGGCGAGCCTCCTGCCACCTCCGGCGGACGTCCCGCCGCTGCCGGTGAACGACTCGCCACCTCCGGCGGACGTCTGGCCGCTACCGGCGGAGGTCTCGCCGCTGGCGGCGAATGACGCACCGCCGCCGGTTTGTGTCTCACCGCTGGCGGTTTGTGCGTTTTCGCTGGCGGTTGGTGTCTCACCGCTGCCGGCGAATGTCTCACCGGCGCCGGTGAGACACAGGCAGGCTCGGGCGAACGCCCCTCGGCTGCCGGCCAAAAGCCCCTGGCTTGCGGCCGGAGGTCCGTCGCTGCCGGCCGGAGTTGCTTCGCTGGCGGCGAGAGGTGCTCCGCTTCCGGCCGGAAGATCGTCGCTGGCGGCGAGTGGTGCTTCGCTGCCGGCCGATGGCCCGCCGCCCGGCCTTACCGGGAGGAGTGAACGTCGAGCAGCTTGAACGGCTGGACGCCGAGGCTCTCGATGTCGATGGTATTGTTGACGTCCAGGGTGACCTTGGCGGCGGCGATGAACTTGCCGTCTCCCTTGCCGCTGGCGTCGAGGTGAAGCTCGACGTAGCTGAAGGGATAGTCCGCCGAGCGGAGGCTGTTGGCCTCCTCTCGGAAGGAGAGCGGCCGGTCGATCATGAGGCGGATGACACGGCCGCCGCCGGCATCCGGCTTCGAACGGGCCGCCGCCACGGGATAGCCCAGGCCGCCCTTGACCCGGATGTACCCCGCTTCGAGGTCCCAAAGCGCATCTCGCAGGCCATCCGGACCCTTCGAGGCGAGAACGCCCTTCAAGTTGGCGACTTCCTGGTCGGAAGAGTAGTGGTCGATGTGGATCACTACGGGAGCGGTGCCGCCCCCTTCCATGTTGACGATCGTGCCAACGAACTGGTCGCCCCTCGGTTGCGCCATAAGGGCGCCCGTGACGAGAAATGCCAGCGCGAGGGCGAGCAGGATTGGTTTGGAGGGGATGTGACGAATTGGCATGATGAGCCTCCCTGTTGATGATCTACAGGGAGGTTTTGCAAATTTTGGACCGAGGAAGGAATCCCCCGGAGGCAAGCTCCGGGGTCCTGAAAAAGGTCTAGTGCTGCGGCGGACGGTAGCCGTTGCCGCGGTTGTCGCGATCGTGGTCGCGGTGATCGCCGTGGTCGTCATAGCGGTCGCCGCGGTCGTGCCCGTAGTGGCCCCAGCGGTTGTAGCCGCGGCCGCCGTAGTAGCGGGAGAGCTCGGTCATCACGTTGTAGATCCGCTGCATGCCACGGTCGATGTACGGCCGCGGGCGGACGGACTGCATGGTGACCCCCAACTGATTGAAGGACTGCTCCAGCCGGGCGAACTCGTTCGCCGTGCGGCGGGGATTGCGCCGGTTGCTTTCCACCTCGTCGTGGAAGTGGGCGGCCAGCCCGTAGAGCTGGTTGAGGTCGTTCAGCATCTGGGCCTCGTACTGGTCCGGCCGGCGGTTGTTCCGCGCCGCCTGGCGGTAGATGCCGCGCGCGGTGTCGTCGAGCTGGTGGGCCAGGTAGGCCACGCGGTCCATGCGGCGGAACTCGGGGAAGTTGTCACCGGGGCCGGGGCCGCGGTGGTCGTCGTGACGGTCCGGCGAGTCGTAACGGGGATCTTGCGCCTGCGCCGAAGAGGCTAGCAGGAGCGAGAAAAGAGCGGCGGTCATTAGGCTGGTTGATTTCACTGTGGGTCTCCTCTTGTTGGTGTCGCCAGAGATCAAAGCAAGAGCAGTGCCAGGCTAGAAAAAATCTGAAAATAAAGGAGTTACGGCGTCACTACCGTGGAAGGCGCGATCCTCGGCTCCGTCCCCTCAGGAGGACGTTTTCGGTCAAGGGACATCGCGGAGCTTACCCGCAACTCGGGCCAGGAGCTGAGCGTTGATCGCGACGACCACGGTCGAGAGCGACATCAAGACGGCGCCGAGGGCCGGCGAGAGGAGGATTCCCGCCTTGTACAGCACGCCGGCGGCCAGCGGGATGGCGATCACGTTGTACCCTGCCGCCCACCAGAGGTTCTGGACCAGCTTCTTGTAGGTGGCCCTGGCGAGGACGACCACGGCCCAGACATCCCGGGGATCCGAGCGGACCAGGACGATGTCGGCCGACTCTACGGCAACGTCCGTGCCGGCCCCGATGGCGATGCCGATATCGGCCTCGACCAGGGCCGGAGCGTCGTTGACGCCGTCGCCGACCATCGCGACGGTGAGCCCGCGGGCTTTGACCTCCTGGATCTTCTCCGGCTTCTGATGGGGCAGGACCTCGGCAAAGACGTCGTCCAGGCCGAGCTCCCGTGCCACCCATTGGGCGACGGCCTGGGCGTCGCCGGTCAGCATCATCGTCTGAATGCCCAGGGCCTTGAGCCGCCTCAGCGCCTCGCGCGACTCGGGGCGGATGACATCCGCGAGCGCCAGGGCCCCTTCGACCCGCCCTTCGACCAGCACGTAGACGACCGTCTTGCCTTCGGCCGCGATCTCGGTGACCCGGGCTGAGCCGGCGGGGAGGGCGCTCTCCTGAAGGTACCCGGGGCTGACGACCTTCACGTCGCGCCCCGCCACCCGCGCCTCGGCGCCCCGGCCCGGGATCGCCTTGAACCCCTCGGGCGCCGTGATGGCGAGGCCGCGTTCGGTCGCCGCGCGGACCACCCCCTGGGCGATGGGATGCTCGGACCGGCTCTCGAGGCTCGCGGCCAGCCGGAGCAGATCGGCCTCGGAGACGCTGCCGAGAGAGACGATATCGGTCACTCCGAACTTCCCCTCCGTCAGGGTGCCGGTCTTGTCGAAAATCACGGCTCGTAGCTCGCGCGCCCGCTCGAAGGCCGAGCGGTCGCGGATCAGCAGTCCATGCTTGGCCGCGAGGGCCGTCGAGACCGCTACGACGAGAGGCACCGCGAGGCCCAGGGCGTGCGGGCAGGCGATGACCATCACGGTCACCATGCGCTCCAGGGCGAAGGCGAAGGGTTTGCCGGCCAGCAGCCAGACCCCCAGGGTGAGAGCGCCGGCGCCGAGCGCCACCCAGGTGAGCCACTGGGCGGCGCGGTTGGCGAGATCCTGCGAGCGGGAACGGGATTCCTGGGCCTTGCGGACGAGATCGATCACCTGTGCCAGGTAGGTCTCGGCCCCCGTCTTCCTGACCTCAAAGGTGAAGGCGGCCTCGCCGTTGACCGCGCCGCCGATGACGGGGCTGCCTTCCCCTTTCTCGACCGGCTTGCTCTCGCCCGTCAACATGGACTCGTTGACGGTCGTCCGCCCCTCGACGATCACGCCGTCGGTGGGGAGTCTCTCCCCCGGCTTGACCAGGACCCGGTCTCCCGGGTGCAGATCGTGGACCGACACCTCCTCGACGCTCCCGTCGGGCCGCAGGCGGTGAGCCTCGGCGGGCATCAGCCGCACCAGCTCCTCCAGCGCCCGGGACGCGCCCATCACGGAACGCATCTCGATCCAGTGGCCGAGGAGCATGATGTCCACCAGCGTCGCCAGCTCCCAGAAGAAGTCCTGCCCGGGAAGGCCGAAGAGCACGGCCGAGCTGTAGACGTAGGCGACGCCGATGGCGAGCGAGATCAGGGTCATCATTCCCGGCCGGCGCGCCTTGAGCTCGTCCGCCAGCCCCTTGAGGAAGGGCCAGCCGCCATAGAAGAAGACGGCGCTGGCGAGGGCGAATTGCAGGTAGGACGAACCGGGAAAGCCCAGCCGGAGCCCCAGCATCCGCGAGGTCATCGGGGCCAGCGCCAGGACGGGAACGGTCAGGGCGATGGAGATCCAGAAGCGCCGGCGGAAGTCCGCCACGGAATGGGCGTGGTGGTCGCCTCCGCCGCCGTGCTGCGCGGAGTGAGGGCTGTGTTCGTGGTGGTGGTCCATTGCGATCTCCTCCTCAAGCCGGCCTCGCCCGGCTCAGGCAGGAACGAAAGAACTCGACTCGACGTCTCCGCCCGCGCTTAGCTGGAAGCCCAAGTGGCAGGACCTGGATTTCCCCCACATGGGATCGGTGTCGCGGAGACTCAGTGTCCCCTCTACGAATTGCGTGATATCCCGAACCATCAGCCGCTCAACGGCCGCGGAGAGGGTCTCGATGCTTTCTCTCCTCACCCCCTCAATTCTCACCCGGAACTGGCAACTCCCTTCAACCCAGAGGGCGTACACCATCCCGATCCAAAACCAGCTCTCCCGGCTGGCACCCTGCTGCTTCAAAGGTTTCTCCGACGAGGAGATCCCGCCAAGCTCCACGACGCCGACATGATCGGAGACTGGACGCAGGGCGTCCTTCAACGCCCGCCGGTTGATCGGATAGGCGAAGCCGGCCGGTAGTTTTTTGGCTTTCACGGTCATATCCTGCGCCGCTCCTTGGCGCGCGTCACAGAATAAGGGCCGATCACGAAATAACCTAGGAGCCTGCCGGAAAACCTCCCCACCGGCCCAACGGGTCGGGAGATCCCAGCCCAGGGCATCTGAGGCCGGAGGCCGGCCGATGCCCTGGGAAAAAGGGCACCCCAGCCTTGCGGCCTGAAGGGTCGCGAGAACTTGCCCTCAAGAAGCTCGAACGACTGGCTTCGTAACCCCTCTCGCGGCCTTTCAGGCCGCACCGCGTTGTCATCTCTCCACCCAGGGCATCGGCCTGCGGCCTCAGATGCCCTGGGCTCCGTTCTCCCGGCCCGTTGGGCCGGACGGGCAGCGGACCTCGCTTTCGAGACACCCCCTCAGGCAGCCCGGTCCAGCGACTCCTCCCCCGCAGTCTGAAGGCTGGAGCCTTTCCGTACGCCGCTTCCAGAATTTTATAGACCGCCGGGTACACCAGCAGCTCCAGCAGGAACGAGGCCGCCGATCATGGGGGCGGCGATGTTTCATCACGTCCGCCACCGCCGAGGTGGACCAGAGGATGGGGAGCAGGCCCATGAAGGTGGCGCAGAGTGTCCTCATCGTCGGCCGCGCCCGCTTGACGGCGCCGCGGGCGATCGCCTCGTCGGTGTCGCGATCGGTGCGCAGCCTCCCCTCCCGTGCTGCGGGCCGTGTTCGCCAGGTTCTTCGAGACGGCGAGCGGCTTGAGCAGCCGCCCCTCATGATCAACCAGGGCGAAGATCGGCAGGAAGGCGACCGCGATTACCAGCAGCGAGAAGAAGACCGAGGGTCCCACGCCTCTCTGCTCTCCTTGCATAGTTCCCGAGCCCGCCCTATTGGGCTTCGTTGTCAGGGCTCAGTGCCGGCCGCGACATGCCTCCGTAATTTTCGCGAGCGGCTCAGAAAAGCCGTCAACGTGGAAGGTTGCAACCCCCGGATTCGAGTGAAACGGGGTCACTTCGATGCTGAGATTCTTAGCCTGCGCCACCCTCTTAAGAAACGCAGTGGGGCGAGGAGCGAATACCGCCTTGTCGTCGGTGCTCTCGCTCCATAGCTCTGATATCGGAGAGTTGTTATCGAAGCGATAGCGCACAGTGTATTTTTGGAAGTGCCCAAGCTCGGGTCTTAAGGACATTCCCGTTACAAGGTAGGCTTCAATCTTTCGCTCACTGCATTCAGCCACAAGCACAGGACGCTCAGTAGTGAGCCACCCCTTTAGGATTTCGTCCGATCGGAGCTGGTAACGAACTGTCCGCGAACTGTCCATCTTAGAACGCTCAGCTTCTCCACCGGTCCACATAGGATGCTGAGGTAGGCTCCCTGAAGATGATGATGAGAATTCCGGTTTTGTGTGACCTATCATCGCGACGCAACCGGCGCATGTGGCAAGGCCCCCTACAATCAGCACTAGTAATACACAACCGATCCCAAGAAAAACCTTCGCAGCGGTTGAAGCCATTGAATCCTCCCGAAATAGATTGCGCGCGTCCGCTCTCAGCTTCTTTGAGTGGACATCCCAGCCCAATTCAATTCCCGGCCGCAGTGTCGACAGAGCGGATAGCCATGGTCGATGTCGCCGCCACAGTAAGGGCAGGTATGTGTGAATCGTCTAGGGAGCAACGCCATAATAATCCACCCGATAGGTCCGAGGAACGCACCCCAGAGAACGCCTGCAATAGGATTGTTCTTCGCCAGGCCGATAATGAGACCGACGCCGGCGCCTATCAATGGTCCGATGAAGATGGCAAAACAGAAGAACATTAGCACCCCGGATTGAGAATTCTTGACATGTCTCTACTCCTTGGTAGCTATTCGGTAAGTGTAGCACGCCGTTAGGTCCTGCTGCGTAGCGGAGGCATGTCGGCCCATCAATAAGCTTACCGGCGGCGGGCTTGAAAGCGGGGCCACGGGCATGGTCGGTGTAGAGAAGTGGCTGCAGAAATTCCCAGACTCGGTTCAGGAGAGCTCCTATCCGCCGAGGCGGATCTTGGGAGGCTCAGCAGCAGCCGGTGCAGCTCTGAGCACTTCGTGGGACTCGTCAAGCGGCCTCGCCTAGATTCGCATCCTTCGTGTCGGGTGCGGCGGCTCCCCGCATCTCCGTGCGCCGTTTCCAGATCTTGTAGATCGCCGGGTAGACCAGCAGCTCCAGCAGGAACGAGGTGACGAGACCGCCGATCATGGGCGCCGCGATCCGTTTCATCACGTCCGAGCCCGCCGAGGTGGACCACAGGATGGGGAGCAGGCCCATGAAGGCGGCGCAGACGGTCATCATCTTGGGTCTTGCCCTTTTGACGGCGCCGTGGACGATGGCCTCGTCGGCGTCGCTCTCGGTCTTGAGCCTTCCCTCGCGCTTCGCCTCGTCCCAGGAGAGGTCGAGGAAGAGGAGCATGAAGACGCCGGTCTCGGCGTCGAGGCCGAGGAGGGCGATCATCCCCACCCAGGCGGCGATCGAGACGTTGTAGTGCAGGAGGTGGAACAGCCAGACGGCTCCCACGGCCGAGAACGGCACCGCGAGCATCACCACCATCGCCTTGAAGGGCGAGCGGGTGTTGGCGTAGAGCAGGACGAAGATGAGCGCCAGGGTGATGGGCACCACGATCTTGAGCCGCTGGCGCACCCGCACCATGTTCTCGTACTGGCCGCTCCACTGGAGGGAATAGCCGGCCGGCAGGGGGAGGCCGCCGAGCACGATCTTCTTCGCCTCTTCCACGTAGCCGCCGACGTCGCGGCCGGCGACGTCCACGTAGACATAGCCGGCGAGGAAGCCGTTCTCGTCGCGCAGCATGGCCGGTCCGCGCACCACCTGGACGTCGGCGATCATTGCCAGCGGCACTGGGGCGCCGGATGGGGTGGGCACCAGGACGCGCGCCAGGCGGCTTGGCTCGTCGCGCAGCTCCCGCGGATAGCGAACGTTGACCGGGTAGCGCTCGCGTCCCTCGACGGTGGTGGTGACGTTCTCGCCACCCACGGCGATGGCGATCACCGTCTGCACCTGCTGGATGGTCAGGCCGTAGCGGGCGAGCTGGTCGCGGCGCGGCACGATATCCAGGAAGTAGCCCTCGGCCACCCGCTCGGCGTAGATGCTGCGGGTGCCAGGGACTTTGCGCAGCAGGTTCTCCATCTTCTCCCCCAGGCGCTCGATCTCGTTGAGGTCGCTGCCGAAGATCTTGATGCCGACCGGCGTGCGCACACCCGTCGAAAGCATGTCGAGGCGGTTTTTGATCGGCATCGTCCAGGCGTTGGTGACGCCGGGGATGGCGAGCGCCCCGTTCATCTCGTCGGTTAGCTCCTCCATGGAGATGCGGTCGGGCCAGAACGGCCGGAAGGCCGGTTTCATCCACTCGGGAGACCAGGAGGAGTACCAGCGGGCCTTCGGGCGCCAGGCGCTCTCGGGCTTCAGGATCACTGTCGTCTCCGCCATGGAGAACGGGGCCGGATCGGTGGAGGTGTCGGCGCGGCCGGCCTTGCCGAAGACCCGCTCGACTTCGGGGAAGCTCTTGAGCCGGCGGTCCTGGGTCTGGAGCAGCTCGGCCGCCTGCGCCACCGAGACTCCGGGCAGGGTGGTGGGCATGTAGAGCAGGGCGCCCTCGTTCAGGGGAGGCATGAACTCCGAACCCAGCCGGAAGTACAGGGGCAGGCTCACCGCCACCAGGGCCAGGGCGGCGAGGATCACCGTCCACGGGCGTCGCAGCACGAAGCGGCAGACCGGCTCGTAGACGCGGAAGATCGTGCGGCTGATGGGGTGCCGCTCCTCCGGGTGGTACGTGCCCACGGCCAGCCGCGTCGCCAGCCGGGCGAGCCAGCGGGGGCGGAAGGTGAAGGGGTCCATGCGGGTGAAGAGCATGCGCAGGGCCGGATCGAGGGTGATGGCGAGCAGCGCCGCGATCGCCATGGCCAGGTTCTTCGAGGTAGCGAGCGGCCGGAACAGCCTCCCCTCCTGATCGACCAGGGCGAAGATCGGCAGGAAGGCGACCGCGATGACCAGCAGCGAGAAGAAGACCGAGGGCCCCACCTCCTGGAGCGCCTCCAGCCGCACCTTGTGGAAGTCCCCCTTCCGGCCTTCCGCCTGCCAGCGCTGGAGCTTGTTGTAGGCGTTCTCCACCTCGACGATGGCGCCGTCCACCAGCACGCCGATCGAGATGGCGATGCCGGCGAGCGACATGATGTTCACCGTAACGCCGAAGAAATACAGGGGGATGAAGGCCAGGAAGACGGAGACGGGGATGGTGACGATCGGCACGAGGGCGGACGGCACGTGCCACAGGAAGAGAAGGATGATGAAGGAGACGATGATCATTTCGATCAGCAGCTCGTGCCTGAGGGTCTCCAGGGCCCGCGTGATGAGGTCCGAACGGTCGTAGGTGGGGACCGCCTCCAGGCCCGCGGGGAAGCCGGGCTTCATGTCGGCGAGCTTCGCCTCGACCCGCCGGATGACGTTGAGGGCGTTCTCGCCGTGGCGCATGACGACGATGCCGCCCACGGTGTCGCCGAGGCCGTCGAGGTCCGAGACGCCGCGGCGGATCTCCGGTCCCAGCTCCACCCGGCCGACGTCGCGCAGCAGCACGGGGACGCCCCCCGGCCCCACCTTGAGCACGATCTGCTCGAAGTCCGCCGGGCTCTTCGCGTAGCCCCGGCCGCGCACCATGTACTCGGCGCCGCTCGCTTCGAGCAACCGCCCGCCGACCTCGTTGTTGGAACGGCGCACGGCCTCCACCATCTCGTCCAGCGGCAGCCCGTAGGAGGCCAGGCGGTTGGGATCGACGGTGATCTGGTACTGCTTGACGAAGCCGCCGATGGCCGCCACCTCGGCGACGCCGGGCACGGACTGCAGGGCGTAGCGCAGGGTCCAGTCCTGATAGGAGCGGATCTGGTCCAGGGAGAGCTTCCCTGAGCGGTCCACCAGGGCGTACTGGTAGACCCAGCCGACGCCGGTGGCGTCCGGCCCGAGCTCGGTCTGCACGCCCTCCGGCAGGCGCGACTGGATCTTGGAGAGATACTCCAGCACCCGCGAGCGGGCCCAGTAGAGGTCCGTGCCGTCCTGGAAGATCACGTAGACGTAGGAGAAGCCGAAGTCCGAGTAGCCGCGCACCGCCTTGACTCCGGGGGCGCCGAGCAGGGCGGTGATGATGGGGTAGGTGACCTGGTCCTCGACGATGTCGGGCGAGCGGTCCCACTTGGAGTAGATGATGACCTGCGAGTCCGAGAGATCGGGCAGGGCGTCGAGGCGGATCTCCTGGAGGATGTAGCCCGCCAGCACCATCAGCGCCGCGACGCCGAGCAGCACCAGCGCGCGGTTGTGGGCCGAGAAGGCGATGATCCGGCGGATCACCTGGCGCCTCCCAAGGCGGCCCGCAGGCGGGACTCGGAGTCGAGGAGGAAGTTGGCGCGCACGGCGACCCGCTCGCCGGCCGCGACGCCGGAGAGGATGACGGCCTTGCCGTCGCCGCGGCTCCCCACCCGCACGTCCCGCGGCTCGAAGCCGCCGCCCTTCGCCACGAACACCACCTGGCGCACGCCGGTGTCGATCACCGCCGAGTCGGGGACGACGATGCCCTCGGCCGACTCCTGGTCCGGCGCCACGTCGACGTACATCCCGGGCTTGAGAGCGAGGCCGGGGTTGGGAAGCTCGATCCGCACCTTGAGCGTGCGGCTCTGCGCATCGAGCGTCGGGTAGACGTAGGCGATCCTCCCTGTCAGCTCGGCGCCGGTGCCGTAGGGGAGCTTCACCACGGTCTTCTGCCCCAGCCGCACGGCGCTGGCCTCGAAGGGATAGACGTCGGCCTCGACCCACACCCGCGACAGGTCCGCGAGCGTCAGCAGGTCCATGCCGGGCTGCACCTGCTGGCCCTCGAAAACCGACTTGGCGGTGACGTAGCCTCCAGCCGGGGCGGTGAGGGTGATGGCGCGCCGGGCGGTGCCGCCTTGCTCCAGCCGGGCGATGAGGCCGGCGGGCACGTCGAGCAGCTCGAGGCGGCGGCGGGCCGCGGTCACCAGGTCCTCGCCGCCGCGCCGCACCTCGGGCAGGGCCGAGCCGGCGAAGCGCGCCGCGGCCTCCCGCGCCCGCAGGAACTCCTCCTGGGTGGCGAGCAGCTCGGGCGAGTAGAGGCTGAGCAGCGGCTGGCCGGCGCGCACGAGCTGGCCCGTGGCATTGACGTAGAGCTTCTCGACCCAGCCGGTCATCCGGGTCTGCACGTGGCGCACGCGGGTCTCGTCCGGCACCACCAGGCCGGCGGCGCGGGTGGCGCGGTGGAGCGTCTGCCGCTCGGCCACGGCGGTCTGCACGCCCGCGAGCCGGAGAGCCTCCGGCCCGGCCTGCACCGTGGCCAGGCCGGGGGCTGTGGGACCTGGGGGCCGAGGGGCTTCCTCGGCGTAGACCGGGATGTAATCCATCCCCATGCCGTCCTTGGCGGGCACCGGCGAGGTGATAGAGGGGTCCATGGGGTTGCGGTAGAAGAGGATTTTGCGGGGGGCTGGCGCGGCCTGCCCGGCGAGGCTCGGGGAAGGGGGAGCCGAGGGTTTCCGGCAGCCGGTCGCGGCCAGGAGGATACCGAGGAGGATCAGGACGAACGGCTTGGCCTTCATTGGGCACCTCCGGTCAGAGCCTCGAGCCCGGCCCAGGAGGAGTAGCGGTCCGCCTCGCGGCGGGCGAGCTGCACCCGGGCCTCCAGCCAGAGGTTGAAATCCTCGACGAGAGTGGAAAAGTCGCCGCGGCCGGTGAGGTAG
>Ga0134121_10002474_pt1 | contig 15966 bp, 11 predicted proteins | sample KB301_FD_96463 | JGI IMG/M metagenome (GOLD analysis project Ga0134121, IMG submission 96463) | Terrestrial soil microbial communities without Nitrogen fertilizer from Kellogg Biological Station, Michigan, USA - KB3-0-1 | ecosystem: Environmental > Terrestrial > Soil > Unclassified ... | reverse complement strand
TTCGCTTCGAGCATCTGCTGCTCTTTCTCAGCCTCGGAGTTGAGAAAGAGCAGCAGATGCTCGAAGCGAGCAGCGTCGACGATCTGATGCATCTCGCGCATGACTTTCTCGCGCATGAAGTCGAGATCATTCGGCTGCGATCCAAAATCGCCAGCGAAGCGCAGACTGAGATGGACAAAGCGCAGCGTGATTACGTCCTGCGCCAGCAGATGAAAGCGATCCAGAAAGAGCTGGGCGAAGGTGAAGGTGGTGAAGCTGCCGAAGCCGAACAGTTGCGCGAACGTCTCGCGAAAACCGATCTGCCTGACGACGTTCGCAAAGAAGCCGAGCGCGAATTAGGCCGGATGGAGAAGCTGCCGGCGATGGCGCCTGACTATCACGTCATTCGCACGTACCTGGATTTCATTCTCGAGTTGCCCTGGCAGAAATCTTCCGAAGATCGGCTTGACTTGAACGAGGCGCAAAAGGTGCTGGATGAAGATCACTACGACATCAAAGACGTGAAGGAACGCATTCTCGAATTCCTCGCGGTGATCAAATTACGTCCTGACGCGAAGAGTCCGATTCTTTGTTTCGTGGGCGCGCCGGGGGTGGGCAAGACTTCGCTGGGACGATCGATCGCACGCGCGATGGGCCGCAAGTTCGAACGGATTAGCCTGGGCGGCGTGCGCGATGAAGCCGAATTGCGCGGTCATCGCCGCACCTATGTGGGGGCGATGCCCGGTCGCATCATTCAATCGATTCGTCGCGCCGGAGTTAACAATCCGGTGATGATGCTGGACGAAATCGACAAGCTGGGCGCGGATTATCGCGGCGATCCGGCCGCGGCGCTGCTGGAGATCCTCGATCCGGAACAGAACAACACCTTCACCGATCACTATCTCGATCTGCCGTTCGATCTTTCGCGGGTGCTGTTCATTGCCACGGCGAATCAGCTTGGGCCCATCCCGCCACCGCTGCGGGATCGCATGGACATCATCGGGCTGGCCGGTTACAGCGATCGCGAGAAGTTGGAAATTGCCAAGCGCTATCTGGTGCCGCGCCAGATCCGTGAAAACGGTTTGCAGCCGGAACAGCTCGAGATTGCCGATGCCGCAATTTTGGAGATCGCTTGTTGTTACACGCGTGAAGCCGGCGTGCGCCAGCTCGAGCGAAGCATTGGGCGGCTGGCGCGAAAAGTTGCGCTGAAGATCGCGCAGGGTCAAACGCAGAAAGTTATCGTTGACAAGGATGACGTGCACGATTTTCTCGGCGGACCGAAGTTCTTTCCCGAGCAGGCGCGCAAAGAATTGCCGGCGGGCGTGGCGACGGGTATGGCGGTCACAGAGATGGGCGGAGAGATTCTCTTCATCGAAGCCAACCTGCTCCCGGGCGGTCACGGTTTCACGATCACGGGACAGCTCGGCGAAGTGATGCAGGAGTCAGCGCGCGCGGCGCAATCGTACCTGTGGTCGCACGCGCAGGAATTTGGGATCGATCCGTCGATGTTCAAGAACTATGGCGTGCACCTGCACGTTCCGGCTGGAGCGATTCCGAAAGACGGACCGAGTGCGGGCGTGACGATCACCGCCGCGCTGGCGTCGCTTTACACCGGCCGGCGCGTGCGGCCGGACACTTCGATGACCGGCGAGATCACTCTTTCAGGTTTGGTGTTTCCCGTGGGCGGTATCAAGGAAAAGGTGCTCGCTGCGCATCGCGCTGGAATTCATCGAATCATTTTGCCGGCGCGCAACGAGTCCGACCTCGAAGACATTCCCGAAGACGTGCGCAACGAACTGACCCTCAAGACGGTTAATCGAATCAATGAAGTAGTTGAGGCAGCGTTGGAAGAGACCGTCATGAACCCGCCACCACCTGTGCCGCCCGAACTCATGCGTCGACCTCCGCCAGAACCGGACGTAGATTCACAGCCACTGATTGCGAAAGAGCGATAGGGGCCGCCAGCTCATCTCACGCTGTCGAACGGATCGCGCGGACGCCTCAAGCGTGTGGGTATCTCACGCTGCAAAACCACTGAATATTCACCGCCGTAAGGCGATTTGTAGAAGCGTTTTGCCGGCAGAAAGGTATATTCGTTTGTGGCGCTGTTCAGAAACCAAATGCCCACCGAAGTTAGTCGAGTCTGGCCGAATTCAATGAGCCCGCGCCGCCGCAGGCTCCAAATGTCCAGGTTATCGCCGGCTTTGCGATCCAAACCGAACTCGCGAATTGAGCCGCCGTCGCGCCCAAGTCTTGTGGGAGCCTTGAACGTTCGGTTGGCGATGTTGATGCTGCCGTAATAAACGAGCATCTCAGAGGCAGCCTCTGACCTGACGTTCGCGCGATAATAACCATCACGGACAACTTCGTATTCGCCCTCTGCCAGGACAATTTTGAGCACGCTCGGGGATTGCTTTTTCCACTGGATATCGGGAATGAGCGTGACGATCGATCCTTTGAGCAGAATGATCGACACTTGCCCATCCGGCGCTTCTCGGTACTCCAGCTCCGTATCTCCACCAACGAATGAGTAGACGAACGGGTAAGGATGTATCTCGGCTCGCGTGTGAGGTGCGGTCCGGAGACGGTCGCCGTTCAACAAAGTCGTCGGGGCGGTTAACTCATGCCACTCAGAGGTCCCTGACTCCTTCAATGACGTTCCGATTTCAGTGTATTTGACCGCGCCGCTCCGAGCAGAAACTGTGCGCGGATCATTCGACCGTTCAACCGATTCGCCATCTGAAATATCGACAGACGCGCGGCCTTGATCCATCAACTTGTACCATTCCTTGAGCTGTAGAGACTTGTTTGATTTCAGCGACGCAACTCCGCGGCTGCGGTTCCATTCGTCGAAGGCGTCCTTCTGGTTGGTCTCATCCTGCTTGATATTTGCTATCCCACCGGAGGCGTAGACTCTCTGCCGGGATTTCGCCGGCACGCCATCAGCCATCACCAGTCCCTTAGCAACGGTGACAATTACGCGTCCCTGAGAATCCACTGCGAATCGAAAAGCGCCCGGCCGAACAATAGTGAATTCATCGCGAGGTGTTACTACAGTGATTGGGGCAAACATTGCGTCTTTATCAGACTGCCACCCGAACGAATTATCCATCTCGATTTCCAAACCGACTGACCCGATCGGAATTTCCACTTTGAGATTTATCGGCGACATATCAGCCAGCACAATCTTAGTGTTAGCGTCCAACCGCAGGTAATAACCTGGATTGAGCAGAAGCTCTGCGCGGCCTGCACCGGTTTCAATCGTGTCGCCGCTTTCGATTTCCCGCGATCGGCCGAGGCCTTCGACGGGGACACCGGCGCGCAAGCACCGGACTTGACCTTCGGCGAGATTAATGAGGCCGCCGTCGAGACGAAAGGACTTCGAGGCGAGCTTTGCTGCGCGTTCGTCGTCGCCCTGGCCGGGTTGCGCGAGCACGCCAAAGCTTCCTGACAAGGAAACGATCAGCGCAAATATGAGAGTGCTCGGCTTCATGACTCGCCTACCGGCTTCGCTATTATAACGACCTGCATGAGTTTGCCGTTGCAGTTTTTGGAACTAAACATACGCTCTTAAGTTAGAATCCACAGCGATATTCTCTCTCCGGCTTTTCGTTCTAAACGTCTGACCATAAAAAGGAGAATCACACATGACTCCGTCTCGCTGGTTACTTCTCGGTTTGATGATATTCCTCTCGGCGTCGGTTTCCGTCCAGGCACAGCGTCGTTGGCAGCGGTTGCCGGCGCCGCGCGACCCGCAATTCTATGAGCCGCGTAACAAGCTGGAGGAGTTTGACGGGCGCATGGAGACGCTGCTGATCAAGGGCCGCACCTGGGTGGGCACTCTGCGCCTACAAAACGGAACATTGCGCGTTGAAGCAATCGATATTCGCGATACGCTGGATTCGTCGCACGCCAATGGCGTAATCATCACGATCCTCACCGCAGAAACAAACGGGCCGGCCGAAGAAATTCGTTCGCTAATTGATTACGACGAGATCGACAAGTTGGTGAACGTGCTCGATACGATGGCTAAAGCTGGAGATAGCGTGACGAAGCTGGCGAGCTTCGAAGAGCGGTATCGCACGCGGGGTGACTTTGAAGCGATGGTGTACAAACAACTCAGCGGCGCCGGCGCATCTGCGGCTATCGAAGGAGGTTTCTTCGATCGCGTGCGATTGTTGATGAGCGTGGACGACCTGACGAAGCTGCGCTGGTTCATCGCGCAGGCGAAAGACAAGTTGGATGAGGCCAAGTGAGAGCGTCACGCCGCCACGGCGGCCGTATCTCTTTGCTTTGCTGAGAGCTTGATAATGAGATCGGCAATCTCTTCCAGCGGCTGGAGGCTCGTGTCGATCGATAAACTGTAGTTCCTGGCGCACATCCAATCGTGTCCCGTCATCTCGTCGAAATAAAGCTCCCTGGTGCGATCCGATTCGGCTATTAGCGTGCGGGCTTTCTCATCCGTGAGATCCCGGTAGATGCTCATCAGCCTTTTGACGCGAAAACTTTTCGGCGCGTGACAGAAGACGCTGAACATGCCGCGATGCCGCGGCAGCAAGAACACTCCCGCCCAACCCACGACCACGCAATCTTCATGGCTGGCGATCCGTTTGAGAAATTGGGTCTGCTTCTCGAACAATTCGCGATCAGAAAAGTTTCCCAGCGGCGGTGGATTGTAATGCGAATCCGGCGCGCCGAACGAAAGTCCGCCCAGCACCCTTTCCCAAAACGAAGTAACTCGTTCCGATCGCGCCGCGATCGTTTCTTCATCGCCGCCGAATTCTTTTGCCGCGAGATGGAGCACTTCCCGATCGACGTACTTCAAACCCAGTCGCTTGGCGATGACTTGTCCGATGTACGAGCCGCCGGAACCCATCTGCCGCGAAATTGTGATGGTGGTCTTGATCATTTCAAATAGTACTTAGCAGCCGGTAGAAGATTGCACCACAAGCAGGATGCGCGACTAACTATTTCTCCCTACTATCTACTCCCGACTCACTATTCCCTAATACCTGTGTGACGGCATCCCGATATGAATGTGCGGCCCGGTCGCGACGCCGGGGATCGCGGTGCGGAACGCGGAAAATGGAATGCCGTTCTGTCGCAAAAAATTTATGAGCGCCTGGCCTTCAGGCTCATCCGGCCGCAGCTGAATATCCATCGCGTTGCGATGATCCAATCGCCATTGATTATGAATCGCGCCCTGGCCGAACACCGCGATGGGCAACGGATGCTTGAACGTCTGCTGAAAGAAAGTTTCGATTGCCGACGCCTGGCCCAACAACCAATGACCCGCGCCGGTATAACGAATGAACGACCCGGTGGTCACAAACGCGCCGCGCCGCATTGGTCCCAGCTTGGCCATCTGTTTTTCAGTTTCAATCTCGACCAGCGCCTGGGCGATCTGCGTATCGGCGCCGTCGATCTGCTGTTGCGTCGTTGTCACTTTCAATTTCGCATCGGCCAGCAGCCGCTCAGATTCTTCCACATCATGTTTGGAAATCAAGCCCTCAGCGAAAAGTTTTTCACTTTTTTCGTGGCGCTGCTCGGCCTTTTTGACGCTGTCTTCGTACAACGCGACCAGCTTCTGCAAACTCGCTTTGTACTCCTTGGTCGCTGAGATGTACTGATCGCGCAGTTTGGCGAGTTCGTTTTGCGGTGATTCGACTGCCGCAGGTTTCTTCTGCGTCTTCGATCTCTTCTGCGCATAGACCGTCGTCGCACACGTAAGCGAGAACAGGATCAGGAACGAGAGCGATTTCATTGGACTGCTTAAGAGGATAGTACGGAAATCTCTAGCCTTGAAGTCTACTGCCCCCGAGCCGCGAGGTAGCTGCGCGATCAATTGCCGCGAAATGTCCGCATGTTGTCGCTTCGGAAAGAAGGTTGAAGTAGAATCAAACGCTGAACATGTTTCGTATCCTGCTCAAGGTTCTTTCGCTCGCGTTCTTGGCGCCGCTGGCTGGCGGCCTTTGCGTTGGGCTCGCTCACCATCAAATATCGGGGCGTAACTCTTCTCTTGTTTCTGAGAGAACGATTGTTAAGTCGCATCGCTTCCGAATTCGCACCATCACCGCCGGAGTCAATCTCGATAGCACCAGCGATCTGAAGACCATTGACGCCGCGATTCAGTTTCTCCAGCGCGCGCGCAAGAAATTCGAAGACGAAGGGTACGAGATCCAGACGGTGCGCATCGCGACTCAGCCGTTGCCGCAGTATCTCAATGGGAAAAGTCGCACCGAAGCGCTGGCCGATCTCCGGAAGATCGATGAGCTGCTGTCTGCCGGCAATGTAATTCTGAGCATTGGCCCGGTCATCACCGGCGACCGTTATGATCCGGAGTTTGCGTCGTGGGCGGCCCAACTTGTAAAGGAAACGAAGAACATCAACTTCAGCGTTACGGTTGCTTCCGAGCGTGGAGTTCACGCGCAGACCGCTCTTACAGCTGCGGAAGCAATCGTGGCAATCAGCAAGGGTAGTCCCGGCGGCGAAGGCAACTTCCGATTTACGGCCGCCGCCAATTGCCTTTCTGGAACGCCGTTCTTTCCGGTCGCTTATCACCGCGGGCCTACCGCATTCAGCATCGGACTCGAAACCCCGCTGCTGTTGCAGGACGCGTTTGCGCAAGCGAAAGATATCGAGGATGGGAAAGCCAGACTGCGGACATTGTTGGAGGCAGAGCTGGGCCCTGTGGAAAAGCAGGCGCTGGATATGGCGCGCACCGAACGTCGCGAATATCTCGGCATTGACACTTCGCCGGCGCCCTCAAAAGATGCCAGCATCGGCGCAGCCATCGAGGCGCTCACGCATCTTCCCTTTGGAAGTTCTTCCACCCTCGCCGCCTGTGCTGCCATCACTGAAGTCTTAAAGAGCCTGGACATCAAAACGTGCGGCTATTCGGGTTTGATGCTGCCGGTGCTCGAAGATCCGGTGCTCGCCACGCGCGCCGCCGAAGGACGCTACACCGTGCGCGAGTTGCTGCTCTATTCCAGCGTCTGCGGCACCGGTCTCGATGTCGTCCCTTTGGCGGGAGATACCTCAGTTGAAGAACTCGCAGCGTTGATTCGCGACGTGGCCGCGCTCTCGACAAAGCTTCATAAACCGCTTTCCGCACGCCTGTTTCTGATTCCCGGAAAGAAAGCAGGCGATCGTGCCGAGTTCAATAATCCTTTTCTCACTAGTTCCGTCATCATGAAACTGGATTGAACGCATTTGTAGTACAACTAAGATCACCTCGCCACCCAAAAGAATTTCGTTCTAGCCGCGTTCACGCGGCTTTCGCGAAGCGTTACTAGACCGGCGCTTTTAGCGCCGGATCGAATGCGGCCTAATTCTCCAGCGCGCTTCAGCGCGCTTATCTCAAATAGCTTTAGCCTTGCGCCGCTTTAAGCAAGCCCGTTGAAACGGGCTAACTAAATTTCAAACACGCTCGTTACCCAGCCGTAAACGGCTGGTCTAGCAATTCTGCGGGCAAGCCGCATGAATGCGGCTGGAAAGCCTTTATTTTCGCGCGTGGTGACTCGCGTAAGAGCCGGTGATATCAATCAGACATTATTCAGAATGGAAAGCGCCGTACCTTCAAAGATGCGGCGTTTTTCTTCTTCAGGAATTTCCAAACCTTCAATCGACGACACTGCTCGGTCGATCGAGCCGAGTAAATGCGGATAGTCGCTGCCCATCACCATGTGATCGGCGCCGATCATGTCTCTCACCATCGTCAACATGTGCGGATTGAAATTCACCGTGTCGTAGTAGAGACGTTTCAAATAAGTACTGGGCAGCTCATCAATCTTCGCGCGGCATTCGACAAAATCTCGCCAGCCGTTATCCAGCCGCTCCATCAAATAAGGCACCGCGCCGCCCAGGTGCGCGACGATCCAACGAATGTCGGGAAAGTCTTTGAACATTCCATCAAAGCACATGCGCGCCACCGCGAGTGTCGTGTCGAACATGAAGCCGACGATTGGGCCGAGCACGTATTCGCGAAAAGGTTCCGCGCTCACGGGCAGCATCGGATGCAAAAGGATGCAGAGCTTCATCCGGTTCGCTTCTGCAAAGAACGATCGATATTGAGGTGAAGTGAGCGGCTTGCCCCCGATGTTGCTCAGCAGGATCACGCCGTTCATTTTCAGTTCATCGATGGCGCGATGCAGTTCGTGTAACGCCGTATTCGGATCGTCCATCGGGATAGAAGCGAACCCTTTGAAGCGCGTGGGATGCCGCGCGACCAGTTCAGCGTAAGCGTCGTTGACGATGCGCGCGATTTCGGGCTGATGCTCCGCGTCAGTAAAGAAAACGTTTGGAGTCGAAAGCGAGACGACTTCCACGTCGATGCCGACGCGATCCATGTCTTCGATTCTCTTCGCGACGTCGGTCATCGGCGGCGTCACCCCAAAGAAACGCGCGCCACGATAAGTGATGATCGTTTGACCTGACGGGCTCTTATCAAAAGAAAACTCCGACGGAAGTTCCCGAATCTTGTCGAAGTAGATTGGCGGGTAATAGTGCGTATGGAGATCGAATTTGCGGCCGTCGCTCGTCATGGCGAGCAATCTTCCAGCTTCTGTACGCGTTCGTCAATTCATCCCAAATCCGAGTGAGCCTACTCTGACGTTGTAGGCCGGATTCACAATCGGCTTGCCCAGGGTCACCTGGGCCAAATCGATCTGCATTAGGGTCCGTACTTCCGGCCGCTCGATTTGATCTGCGAGCTTGCGTGCGCGATCGAAATCCGCGCGCCCCAGCATCGCCAGCGTCGCATCCAAACCGTTGACGATGCCGCCGAGATTATTAGAGCCCGCCATCTCCCATTCGCCGTCTTTCAAGTAGCGAAAGTCGATTCCATCCAGGACCACAGCCGCGGCCATGAGCTCGTTTAACTTAATGATCAATGGCTGAAGAATCGCAAATGCTTCGTCTCGATCCAGTCTTGTGTATGCCTGAGCCAGTCGCAATTGCGCACTGATTTGCCCCGCTGTTTGTGGCGTAGATGCCAACAATAGTTTGCCGTCATTCAGCAATTCGAGCGCAGTTTTCTTGTCATCGGCATTGGCAAAGTCATTAGCCATATTCACCATCAGTTCCATCTTGCGATTGACGGAATTTGCTTTCTGAATCAAGGCACGGGCGTGCGTTAACTTGCCTTCATCTTTCTCGGCGTTCGCGGTTTGCGCTTCAATTTGATCGTGCATCTGTCGCCGCTGAAGCGGGTCGCGAATCAGGTCGATGATTTCGTTCGCTCGTGCCGGATCGCCGTCCGATAGCGCTTTCCAGGCCGCGTTTTGATAAAGCAGGTTCTGAAACTCCGGCGGGTATTTATTGGCCAACGCCAGCATGTCATCCACCGTGCCATTCTGGCTGATGCGCTGCATCTCCCGGTACATCTTCGCCTGTGGGTCGATCGTCCGTTCCACAGTTTGCGCCCAGTTGCGCAACTCCGTCGTGCGCGCGGGCGCGTACTTCTCGACGAGTGGTTGCATCCGCTCGATTTGGTAATAGAAATTCTGAGACATGTTGATCCCGTTGGCTGTGGATCGATCAAGATTCATCATGGCGCCAATGACTGTTGATAAGAGATCGCGAAATGTGTCTTCGTCGGCCCGGGGCGGTTGGAAGGAAGAAAGCAGTTGCATCGCGTTGTTCGCCGATTCAGGACTGCGCGCAAGATTGTCTGTCTTAAGTTTCGCCACAATGTCCTGGTACAGAGACTGCCCGGCTTTCGCATCTTTCTGGTAGAGCTGCATCATGAATGGAATTAAGTTCCAATTGACGCCACGCGCGAGGCTCGCCCGCGCCAACTTCAAAGCGGTCTCGGGATTCTTCGCCGCGATAATCAGCGCCAGATTCATTTCCAGGTTGCTTTCGGCCTGAACGTTCCAACTTCCGCGCGTGTTATCCAACGGCAAACGCGTCTGTCGCAAGGCAGCCAGGGCCAACTCGGGATCGTGAGTCGCCATACGGGAAACGAGTTCCTGTCGCGATTGCTCGAGGAGTGAAATCTCCTGATAGCCTTCCATGTCTCCGAAATCAGTTTCCGAGATTCGCGTCGCCAACTGCGAAACCGCCGCATTGAAAAGTGCGCGAGCTCGCTTCTCGTCGCGCGACCAAATCAGATCCGCAATTGCGCATAAAGCCCGAATCCGATTCGACGGCGCGCGCAGATTGACGGCTTGCTCTGAGACTGATTCGAGCAGATCGAACGCCTTCTTCTCAGTCGCCGGATCGATTGTGGGTGATGGAGCAGGCGTCGGCGACGCCGATGGTTCTTCAGTTGTCTGCGCCTGTGCATGCGGTGCGAACAGGACTAGAACCAGGAGGAGTAACACGAACGGGCGGTGCATGGCAGACTTCCTTTCGTTGGAAATGATTTCGCGAAAGAGAATGGGCTGATTTGAAAGTGAGCTTTAGTCCTTCCAGCGTCTCGATCAGACGTTCAATGCCCTGATACTGGCTTAATCTACCGCTGATGTCGATTCTTTGAAGCACTTTTGTTTGTTGGCGTTTGCCGGGGCGCATTTCAACAAGCGGTTGGACGCCCGACTTTGAGTATTGTTCCGCAAATCACTAGACTAAAGCCGATGCCTGACCCCCAAATTCAAGCCATTCTGGATCGAGTCGTTGGCGGTGAGCGCTTGAGCGCCGAGGATTGCACGACGCTGCTCGAATCCTATGATGTCGCGAGCATCGGCGCTGCCGCGGATGAGGTTCGCAAACAAAAGCATCCCGACAACATCGTCACCTACATCATCGATCGGAACATCAATTATACGAATGTCTGCAATGTCGTGTGCACGTTCTGCGCTTTCTACCGGCGGCCCGGCGCACCTGATACTTACGTGCAACCCATCGAGGCGATTTGCGAAAAGATCGATGAGACGATCGCGCTCAACGGCACCGGCGTGTTAATGCAGGGCGGGCTGCATCCTGATTTCAACATCGAGTGGTACGAAGACTTGTTGCGCACGCTAAGCGCGAAGTATCCCGGATTTCAGCTGCACTGCTTCTCGCCGCCTGAGATTCACAACATCCATCTGATTTCCGGTCTCGATTACGTGGGCGTCATGCAGCGCCTAAAAGACGCCGGTCTTTACAGCTTACCGGGCGGCGGCGCAGAGATTCTCGACGATGAAGTACGCAAGCGCGTGGCGACCAAATGCACGACGCAGGAATGGCTTGATGTGATGCGAGCTGTGCACAAGGTTGGTTTACGATCGTCAGCGACGATGATGTTCGGCATCGGCGATCGAATCGAACATCGCGTGCGTCACTTGCAACGCATTCGCGATCTGCAGGACGAGACGGGTGGCTTCTTCGCTTTTATTCCGTGGACATTTCAGCGAGAGAACACTGCGCTCGGCCGAAAGATCAAAGAAGAGCCCACGGGCATCGATTACTTGAAGATGCTGTCGGTTGCGCGCCTCTTCATGGACAACATCGACAACATCCAGTCGTCATGGCTGACGCAGGGATTGCGGCTCGGGCAAACCGGACTAAGATTCGGCGCGAATGACATGGGCTCGATCATGATCGAAGAGAATGTGGTTTCCGCCGCCGGCGCTCACAATCGCGCCTCGGAAGAAACACTGTGTTACTTGATCAAGGAGGCGGGCTTCATTCCTCAGCAGCGCGACATTCTCTATCGTTACGTGAGCAAAGATGAATTACCGAAAAATCATCTACCTGCTCAACCTGTGAAGCGTGAATTGAAAGTGACGACGATGGCGTAAGAGCTACGCCTTCTTGCGACGAGATGCGGAGCTTCGCTTGCCGGCTTCGCTCAAATCCTTCAAGCGATCCCGCTCAGAGGATTCCTTTTCCGCAACCTCAACCATCAACGGCTGAAGCTTCGAGGCATTCACTAACAATCCCGTGCCTTCCGCGGTGGGTTTTACTCTCGAGATCAAAATTCGGCTGATCCGGCGCGGCATCAACAACGGCGCGATGGTCGCGGCTGATTCAGCCAACGCGACGATGTCGCCGCCTCCGCGCCAATGCTCGCGGACTATGGTGTCGTCCGTGCGATCGATCAGGCGAAGCAGTGTGAGGGCGATGAGGAAGAGATCATCAATCTGTCCGACGAAGGGAATCATGTCGGGAATGAAATCGAACGGAATGATGGCGTAAATGAGCGCCGCGGCGAAGAGCGCGCGCTCAGTCCGCGGCACGCGCGTATCGACCATCATGCGCGCCGTCAGAGCTACCATGTTCGGAAAGAACATCAGCAGGTTCTTCATGCGGCTCTTAAGTTCTAGTTTCGATTTCTTCGCCATTTGTCAGTTGTCAGTTGTCAGTTGTCAGTTGTCAGTTGTCAGTTGTCAGTTGTCAGTTGTCAGTTGTCAGTTGTCAGTTGGAATACGTGAACGCCTATCTTTCTGTTCTGCTTTTCGACAAAGTCTAGCTGACGGCATCAAAGCGAGCAAGCTTTCGGGCAAACGGGTGTCGTGATAAATTGAATATTCTTCGACTACTGACTACTGACTACTGACTACTGACTACTGACTACTGACTACTGACTACTGACTACCGACTTCTGACTACTGACTACTGACTACTGACCACCGACCGTGTCCATTCTCGATCAAATCCGCCAACGCGCTGCTGCAAACCTGCAGCATATCGTGCTTCCCGAAGGCGAGGATCCGCGCACCGTCGTCGCGGCCAGCTCGGCCGCGCGACAGCGACTGGCGCGGATAACTGTGCTCGGCGATGAAGTCAAAGTTCGCGATGCCGCCCGACAGGCGGGGGCGGATCTCGGCGGCGTCGAATTGATCGATCATAAGCGCGCGGGCGATTTCGAGAAGATGGTTTCGCTGCTGTACGAAGCTCGGCGCGCGAAAGGCATGACGCTCGATGAAGCGCGTAACGCGCTGCGCGATCCGCTTTATTACGGGAACCTCATGGTGCGCGACGGTCGCGCCGATGGCTCAGTGGCCGGCGCGACGAACACGACTTCACACACGGTGCGGGTGGCGCTGCACTGCATCGGCGTGCGGGCCGGATTCAAGCTGGTGTCGAGTTTCTTTCTCATGCAACTTCGCGATCCGTCGCTGGGACAGAATGGGGCAATGATTTACGCGGACTGTGGCGTGGTGATCGAGCCGAGCGCAGCCGAACTGGCTGAGATCGCGATCGCTTCGGCTGATTCTTGCCGCGCGCTGCTCCAGGCTGAGCCGCGCGTGGCGATGCTTTCATTTTCAACCAAGGGCAGCGCGAGTCATCGCTTGATTGACAAGGTGGTTGAAGCGATGCGCACAGTTCGCGCGCGCGCGCCGGAACTGGAAATCGATGGTGAGCTGCAAGTCGATGCGGCGCTGGTACCGGCCATCGCTCAGTCCAAAGCTCCCGGATCGGCGGTGGGCGGGCGCGCGAACGTTCTGGTCTTTCCCGACCTGCAAGCTGGAAATATCGCTTACAAATTGACTGAGCGCCTTGCCGGAGCCACCGCCATTGGCCCGATTCTTCAAGGCCTCGATCGACCGGCGAACGATCTTTCCCGTGGCTGCAAGGCCGAAGACATCGTTGACGCGATCGCTATCACGGCGGTACAGGCCCAGGCGCGAAAAGGCGCGTAATCTTAGCGGCTCAGGGCAACGTCCCGGTACAGTCAGGCGCATCCAACCAGCCGCAAACTTAATCGGCAAACGAATATTGATGTTGCGCTCACTCCTCTTAACTCTGGCTGTCTCGCTGTTTTCAGTTTCCATTTTCGCGCAAGCCGGACCTCGGCCTTCGCCCACTCCAAAACCGGAAGAGCAAGAACAACCGATCCGAGTGTTCACGGAAGAGGTTCGTCTGCCAGTCGCAGCTACCGACACGTACGGCCATTACGATCCGACCCTGACCATCGACGATGTGTTGGTGCTGGAAAATGGAAAGCAACAACAAATTCGCAGCATTCAACACTTGCCCACGAACGTGCTTGTGTTACTCGATCTCGGAAATCAGCTGGGCCTGAAAGACACGAACCTGACACGCGACATCGCCATGCGAGTGGTGAACAGTCTGTATCCGGGCACGAGGATCGCCATCATGCAGTTCGCGATGAAGCCGGAGCTCTTGCAAGGCTGGACCACCGATCGAACTGCGATCGCCAAAGTGCTCAAGACGAAGTTGAATTCCGGAAAGAGCAGTCGCCTGGCCGATGCCTTCGTGGCCGCCGCCGAGCAGTTCAAAGAAACCACTCCCGGCACCAGGCACATCGTGTTGGTTAGTGATGGTGTCGATGTTGGTGGCGGTCGCGCGACAATGACGACTGCGCTCAGACAACTGAATTCAGTGCAAGCCAGTCTGCACATCATCAGCTACACCGTGCTGGCGCGTGCAGCTTTGCAGAATAAGGGCAGCATCGTGCGCCAGGGCGACGGTGTGCAACGTGATGGAAATCCGGGAAGTAATCCTGTCGCGAACGGCGATCCTACTCTGCCGCCGGGAACGACGCGCACGCCAAGTTTTAAGATTGGCTCGATCGACACCGATGTCGCGATGCGGCGCAAAAGAAAGGAATACGAGCGCGCAACGCGGGACAGCGAAAAGAACCTGACGGAGATAGCTGAAGAAAGTGGGGGACAGATTTTCTTACCAGCTTCAACCGACAAGGTGCTGGCCCAGGCCGAGGAAATCTCCCGGGACATCGGCTCGCAATACGTAGTTACTTATCGCCCAATGCGCCCGCTGGCTTTAGCAAAGGCCGGCGAATATCGACAAGTCGAAGTGGCGTCGCGCCGGGTTGGTTTGTATTTGCGCAGCCGAAAGGGTTACGTCGTGCCTGGTCAATGATGAGTTTAGGATTAGATCTTCGGTGAGGCTCCGAAGATCAAACTCTAGACTGATCAACTCACGTGGGCAGTCGCGGGCTCAATTCCTGGAGTGATGGATTTCCACTCGGTGTCCTGAGGCTTGCGCATCAACGACCGGCGTCGCAGCTCTTCCCAGTCTTCCGGCGGCACGCGATGAAACGCCTCGACAATTTTCGGATCGAACTGCCGGCCCGCCCATTCGTCTAACTCAGCCAAAGCCACTTCGTACGAACGACCTTTGCGATAGACGCGATCGCTGGTGATTGCGTCGAAAGCATCAGCCACCGAGAAAATTCTCGCGCAGACGTCGATGTCTTCGCCTTTGAGTCCGAGCGGATAACCCGAGCCGTCCCATTTCTCATGGTGTTGCGCCACCACGCGGGCGGCGCCGGTGAGAAACTTGATGCCGCGCAGAATCTGCTGACCATGCAGTGGATGCTCGCGCATGCGTTCCCATTCTTCCTCAGTAAGTTTGGCAGGCTTGCGCAGAATTGCATCCGGCACGCCAATCTTTCCGATGTCGTGAAGCAACGAGCCGAATTCCAGCGCCTTCATTTCTGCGCTGGTGAGGCCATACTCCCGACCAAGTCGCAAACTAAAGGTAACGACGCGTTCAGAGTGACCATGCGTCTCCGCGTCTCTCGCTTCCAGCGCCGCAGTCAATGCCTGCAGAGTCGAGCGATAAGCATTCTCGAGCGAGCCAAGCGCTTCATCCAATTCCGCCGTGCGCTGGGTTACCAGATCTTCGAGATGATTCTCGTAGCGTCTCTTGGCCACGATCAGCTCATGATGATGGAGCGCACGTTCCACCGCAGCTTCAGCCTGGCGAAGATCGAATGGCTTCATCAGATAATCGAAAGCACCCAACCGCAACGCGTTGATCGCGCTCTCGATTGTTTGCATGCCGCTGATCATGACGATGACCGTATCCGGCGAAGCGACTTTGACGTGGGGAATCATTTCCAGTCCGGACATGCCACTCATCGTGATGTCGCTGATGACCAGGTGGAATTCACTAACACGAAGCTGCCCCAGCGCCTCTTCGGCGGAAGCGGCTTCGCCACATTCATAGGCGCCCGACAAGAGGTCGCGGAGCACTCCGCGAACTTCTGGTTCGTCGTCAACAATCAGGAGACGAGGCTTTGTTTTTGATTCACTCATACTGAAGTCGATGGGGGGCTGGCATCTACCG
>Ga0134121_10002473_pt1 | contig 15969 bp, 11 predicted proteins | sample KB301_FD_96463 | JGI IMG/M metagenome (GOLD analysis project Ga0134121, IMG submission 96463) | Terrestrial soil microbial communities without Nitrogen fertilizer from Kellogg Biological Station, Michigan, USA - KB3-0-1 | ecosystem: Environmental > Terrestrial > Soil > Unclassified ... | reverse complement strand
TAGCGGACGCCGTTGGTGGCCACCAGGGGGAGGCGGAGCTTGCGCGCCAGGTCGACCAGGGCGCGGTTGCGGTGCTCTTCCTCGCGGAGACGGTGGCGCTGCAGCTCGACATGGACCCGGCCGCCGAACCAGACGGTCAGCCGCTCCAGCGCCCGCCGCGCCGCGTCGGGTCCGCCCAGCGCGAGCTCGCGAGCGATCAAGCCGTTGTCGTCTCCGGTCAGGCAGCGCAAGCCAGCCGCATGCTCGGCCAGCAGGTCCCAGGAGACGCGGGCCTGCCCCTTGGGCCGGCCGAGCGCCGCACTGGTCAGCATCCGGCAGAGATTGCGGTACCCGGCCGCGCTCTCGACGAGGACGGTGATGCGCGCGCCGTCGGGCGGATCTGCGTCCCCCCTCTCCCGCTCGCGGGAGAGGGGGCCAGGGGGTGAGGGCTCCGGAACGATCCCCAGGGGACCGCGCCGGCCCGGAGGGAGGAGCGGCTCGTTGTCCAGGATCACCTCTGCTCCGACCAGCGCTCGGAGCCCCGCCTGCTTGGCCGCTTGGTGGAGGCGCGGCGCGCCATAGACGCCGTTGACGTCCACCAGCGCGACGGCGGGCAGCCCCAACTCCGCCGCTTGCTGCACCAGGTCCTCCGGCAGCGACGCTCCCTGGAGGAACGAGAAGGCGGACGCCATGTGGAGCTCCGCATAGGGGACGGTGCGGGCGCGGGCGGCGCGGCTGCCGGAATAGTCCCGCTGCTTCGCCTTCTCCTTGCGCGCACCCGGCGACGTGCCGAGCTTCCGGAGGTTGTACCCGAAATCCCGCGGCGGAGGCTTCGGGAGGTCGTCTTCGCTCACACCGGAAGAGTAGGCGTCAATTGGGCGTAAGTCAATCTGCCATTAGGAAGAGCATTCATTCGGTTGATGGCGTATGCGCTATCATCGGCTCGTGATCATCGTCCTGGACACCAGCGTCTTCGTCTCGGCTCTCCTCGGCCCCACGGGTGCCAGCCGCGAGGTGCTACGCGCCTGTCTCAGCGGTCGTCTCCAACCTCTCATGGGAATTGAATTGCCCTCTTCGCCGAATACGAGTCGCTCCTATCGCGAACCGAGCTGTTCAAGAGAAGCCAACTCGACCCGGCCGAGCGAGAAGCCGTTCTGAATGGTTTGCTGAGCGTCTGCCGCTGGACCAACATCTACTACGGGTGGAGGCCAAATCTCCGGGACGAGGGAGACAATCATCTCATTGAGTTGGCCGTCGCCGGAGGCGCCGAGGCCATTGTGACGAAGAACATCCGGGATCTACGTTCTGGGGAGCTGCGCTTTCCCGGCCTCCGGATCCTCCAGCCGGCTGACCTGTTGAAGGAGATCTAATCATGGCGACTCTGACGATCCGACTCTCCGACGAGAAGCATGCACGCCTTCGGCAGCTTGCCGAGCGCCGGAAGATCAGCATCAACAAGCTCATCGACGAGCTGTCGACGGTCGCATTGGCCGAGTTCGATGCCGAAACCCGTTTCCGCGCCCGGGCCGCCCTGGGCTCGCCCGAGGAAGCAGTGCGGCTCCTCGAGGATCTCGATCGGCGGGAAGCGGAGGTGCGAGGATAGGTTGAGACAACTTGCGGTGCTTCGTGGAAAATCGCGAGCAGAGCACAAGCTGTCAGGCGTGCCACCGCGCTTAGAATCTACCCCTGGTGCCGTAATCGACTCCAGAGCCACTCGACAGGCTCCCCGCCATCAATAATGATGCCGAGTTCACGAGCTTTTTGCGCCGTGCCGAACGGGTCGGTGGACAGCAAGTTGTAGCTTGTCACGCAGGCGGACGCGTCGCTCACGACAACCTTTGCATGGAATTCTGGAATCTGCCTAAGAGTCCCGCCTATTTGCCTTATGAGTTCGGCGATTCCTGCAAACCCGGCCTCGCTCAAGTCCACATAACCGTAGAGAACTTCGAAGGAAAAGCCGCTCGGACGCTCGACCTCCCCGCTGACCAAGCGAGTCTCGCACGCCGTTCCAAGCCGGTGAGATGCCACGAGCAGTCTGTGCTGCGCCGTGCTCAACCATTCGCGGAGTAAGACATCGTGCTCGCGGTCAAGAATGAGGCGAATGGTTGCATTCGTAGTTGCGGGGTCCGAGCGTGACGCTGCCCTGTCGAGATCGGCAGCGATACGACGCCATCTATCTCCGGTGCTGGTGAGCACCTCGGACTCCGCGCCGGACCAAAGGGCCGCTGCGCAGCGCGCAAGAGCTCCCACGGCGCCAGGTTCTGAAATCCTTACCGAAACGTTTCTGGGCCGACTATCCCGTCGGCCACCGACCAGCGCTGACAGCCAGTTGTATGAGCCGACACAGGCCCGAAAACCAGATGCCGCGTCCCAGAGCAAGAGCTTCGCGTGCGACCCCGACGGCACCTGATTGAACCGAACCACACCCTTGAGGCCATCGCGTTTCGCACTGTATGCGAGCTTGCGCAGCCACTCGACTGTTTCGCGCCCATCCGCACTGCCATCTGCCATGTAGCCCCACAACAGGTCGATGCTCGCGCCGCGTTCCAATGTGGCCAGGATGTAGGGGCGAAGCACCTCGAGCTTTTCGACATTCGCGAACGCCGAAGCGACGAGAACTGAACCGCGAGCTTCCTCGAGGACAGAAGTCAGCAACCGCTCGTGATCGTCTTCAGTAAAGTAGAAGTCATCCTCCGAAAGGATTACCTGCCATCCGACCGCGGGAATGCGTAGCGCATCACGATCAACGGCATCGCCGATCTGGAATCGCCTGGGTACGCCTATCTTCCAAGTGTGCGTCCTGCCGTCCTCGGTTAAAGACTCTGCGAAGTGTGCCGCCTTGGCGATGATGATCGGCCGCAGTCTCGCTAGCCACGCCTCGGGGAGCCCAACGACAGTCCCCGCAGCCAAGTCTACATTCACGGGTACCCAGTGATTGTCCTTGCTCATCATATCGATCGGACCAATCCACCGAACCCATTCACCTTGTTTTCTCGGCAGGAGGTGCTGTACCTGACCTTCGTCTAGGCGGTTGGCCGAAATTTCCGAGCTCAACCGCCGGGCCTGGTCCCAGACACGCTCGAGATCTCGCTTCGAGACAAACCGAACCTCGTCGTTGGAGATGAGGCCTCCGGTAAGTCGTTCCATCACTACAGAGGCTCTGCGTGAGGACACCGCAATCGTTGCCGGCGGACGATCGGAGCTTGCGGCCTCGCGGCCCTCGGAGGTCAGAAAGAAGCCCTCGCGACCTGGACCACCGAAAGCAAGCCATCCGGCCTGCGTCAGGGTTACGAGTCCCTCGATGAGCAAGCGGGGGTGAACCTGGAAGATCTCCTGAAGCCCACCTAGAGTGCTCGTTCCCTGCTGGATTGCGGTGAGAATCATCCGTTCGAGCTGCGAGAACGGTCGCCCAGCGGCGATCTCGTACGTGACGCGAAACCGGCTAACCGGAACCAAGACGATCACGAAGCCGCACCTGTGCTCAGCTTGTCCGCCGCGATTCGAATGGCACGTCCAGATACAAACCACTCCCCGAGTGTCGCCAGCACTTTCTTCCAGTGCCAGAGGGGGAGTTGGGGATCATCGATTGCTACGGCACGCAGCTGATGCTCGAAGAATTCCCAGCTGCCTACGAGCACCAACAGCCGCTCGGCCCGAGAAAGGAGGACATTGATGCGAGGTGCCTCGTCAAGAAATCCGAGTCCCTCGCCGAAGGGCAGCGTGTTGTTCCTCACGAGGCTGACTGCAATTATATCAGCCTGGTTGCCCTGAAAAGAGTCCACCGTGTGAGCAACTCGCACCGGTGCTTCGGAATCGTTGTTTCGCTGCCTGCTCCTTAGCTCAGGCTTGAGAGTCAAGCCCGCCGATCGAATGGTCTGCTCATTAAGGCGCCTGTTGATGTGTGCAACCTGCTGGTTGTATGGTGACAGCACCGCGAGCGTCAGCTGCGCTGCGGTATCGGCGGGCTTCCCCGGTCGTAGCTGCGAGACAAACGTCGCGAGAGCTTCCACTTCCTTGGGGTTCGTATAGCGCGGCTTTCCCGTTGCAGGACCAACCTCTGCCCACTCAGGCTGCCGAGCGGCCCAAGGCACATCGAGCCAAACTATTGCCTTCTCAGTGATACCGCTCGGATGGTCGAACGGGTGGCGGACTCGGTTGAGCGGTATGCCATTCTTGTCAGTGGTTCGGTTCACCAAGCTACCGTCGTAATACGCAGCCGAGATCAGATCGCCGATGGTCGGGTGCATCCGATGCTGGCGCGAGAGCATGCCCGCTGCAGAGCCGTCGGCCTTGTTGAGCGTGAGCTTTTCCGCGCCGGTAGCCACGCTGCAATACTCGAAGATGCGCTCGAACGTGTTCAGCCATCCGCGGGCGTACTCCTTGAACGCCGCGCGTTCCTCCGACGTGCGATCCCTCCAACTGCGTACCCATTCAACATCGAGAAGGTTCCCCGCCCTCCCGGGTAGCTCCTCCAGCGCCCCAACGACCTCATCAAGGGCATCTATTCCCTCACGGTAGTCCTTGAATCGATATGGTGGGAGCTGCTTATGGTCGCCAATGAGGAGCCACCGGTGGCCGGCCTGGAGCGGCAGAGCCAGATCGAAGCCGTGTGCTTTCCCGGCCTCCTCCACAATCGCCCAGTCGAAGGACTGTGTTGCCTCTGCCAAGACCTCAAGGTCGCCAGCGCTTGTCGTGCAGTAGGTAATATTGGCGCCCCGCTTGACAATCTCACAAAAGTCAGGCGCCGTGCTCTCGGGCGTCCACGTTGCAAGCGACCGCTCCATCTCCGTGACCGCGGCGAGCCACTCCTCCTGGAGGGCGGTCCTCTTTGTGCATTCCAACAGCCGTTCTTTCGCGCGCTTAAGAATGCGAAGGCTCACGTCCTCCGCGGATCCCTCCTCAAAACCAGATGAGTCGGGCCGGTTACCGAGCCGGACAGCCAAGGGTTGCCGCTCCTCGCGGACGTCGCGAAACGCGTCGTCGCGGACCTTGGCACGCAAGACATCCACGGCGCCGTGCGCCTGTGCTGTAATGAGCACCTGGGCGACCGGATCGTCCTCGAAGATTTGACGAAGAAGATGGGCGACCAGCGTTGTCTTCCCTGTGCCAGGGGGCCCCTGCAGGGCGTAGATCGGGCGAACCCTCAGGATGTCTTCGATTGCAGCCTGCTTGGCCTCATCGACCAGTTCGGGGGACAGCGGGACGTGAAGGGACATCGAGCCAGTATCCATGTAGACCTGACCAGGCGCGGAGAGCGATCGGAGAAGGTACGAGTGTTTTTCGATGCGGACGATGGCCCGATTTCGCCGGCGAATCAGCGCGACTTGCCCGAACATTCCCCAGGTCCGGATCATGCCCTCGTTCGGCAGTGGCATCCGTTTTGTGCCCGTCGTCACTCGCGTAAGCTTAATGTGCCGCTTGCTCGCGTCGATAGATTCAACCGTCCAGCAAGCAGCTTTGTCGGTGGGTGGGAGTGTGAGGGCATCTTCCTCGGTACTGGTTAAGACAACGAGCTTGCAGTCACGCTTTCCCGACTCGACCTCACGGAGCATGAATTCAACCAGTCCCCCTTCGACTTTGCAGAAAGGCATTGGCTGGCGGGTGCGAAAAGCTTCCTCGATCTCGATGCGCTCGCCCCCTTGCTCCACAGTTCGGCCAACTATACGGTAGCGGAAGATCTCGGAGTCGCGAATCAAGAGCTCGAGCTGATTCGTGCAGCGGATGAACTCGTGGAATCGCGCGAGACTCGCGCGGAGTTGCACGGCTCGATCGATGCTGGGGAGTTCCCAGCTGCGGGCGTTCTGCCGAACTGCGCGATCTGAAACCTGTTTCTTCGTACGGACGACAACCGAACCCCGGGGCAGATCTACGCAGGACGCCCCCCCTTCGTTCGACCGGAGCTCGCCAAGGCCGGGGCAGAAGGCGAGTTCCCACGTTCGCATCGTCGAGTTCGTGTCGCGGTCGATATACTCGAACGGAATGAGGATCAGGATCAAATTGGAGCCCACGAGGAGGTAGAAGTTGGCGCCCGGAACGGCGTAAAGCTGCGAAGAGCCCAAGTCCTTCTGCACAAAGCTCGTGAGATTCGCCGTGTGGAGGATGTCGTTGGGATTGAAGGCATCCTGAGGTTTCTCGGGGTTCGGAATAAATCCGAGATCGAGGGCGCGATCGAGTAGTTCGCGGTTGGTTCCCGGGTTGATGACCACGACGAAGGGACTGCTGCCAGCCCGCGGTTCCGCACCATGCTCCAGGGCTCGCACGATGTCCTGGATCGCGGTGAGGATCTCATGCCCGCGCGTGATTCGTTCGCGCGGATCCGTAGCGATCAGACGGATTAGGAAGGCTCGCTCGAGGTCAGACAGCCTCCCCCCCGAACGCTCGAGGTCCATTAGTACTCGGCTATGCCTTTCAAGCGGTTCGTTCGTGGCATAAGACTCAACGCTGAGGAAAGCTCGAACCGCGAGCATGCCGAAGCCATACCAGTCGGTCTCGGGTCGGTAACCGAAAGTTGCTGCTCCAAAGAACTCCGGCGGAGATGACCAGCTGGGAGGCGGCGCCTTCGTATCCGGCGTTCCGAGTCGGACGCTCCACTCGAAACCGCCGAGGCGCAGCGATGCAGCCCCGAGTTGCGAATTGAAGAACACTACCTCAGCGCTCACGTCACGATGGAGGATGTTTTGCTCGTGAAGGAGTCGGATTCCGGAAGCCAGGCGGTGCAGACCCTTCCAGAGGGCGCTATGTGCTTGTCAGTCTCGAGGCGCGAGCCAAGAAACTTCTGCACGGCGGGTCAGCGCTCCTGCCAGGATCTCGTAACCAGGCGCTTCGAGAGCCATGACGAAGCAGCGAGCGTCTCGATCGACTCCGGCATCACGCAACACAAGAATTGTGTCTTCCGCTCCAGGCGAACTGCCCACACGGTAGAGCGTTCGTAGTTCCGAGTCCCAGAGGGCGCGCTGTAGGTCGTCGGGGCGATCCCCATCGAAAGGCCACAACTTGATGAGGTACTTAGAGTCGTCCTCGTCGACGCCGACCCAAGCCTGAGCTGCGGCGTCCTGGACGAGGGGGCCGGCAACAAGGTGGTAGCGTGAGCGCAGGAGTTTGAGGCCGGAAGCGATCATGATCGGCATCTTGACCTTCCACCGCCCTGAGGCATCGGCCAATGGCAACTTCTATCGTGCCTGTGTACTCTGTCGGCCTTACGCTGTGGTGTCTTCAACCAGGCGCAAACTACTACAGCACTTCGACCTCAGGGAACGGCAATCTCAGGAGCCGATCGGGCAGTGATTCGAAGATGCAACGTCAAAGCTTCGCGATTCCTCTGAAAGATCGAGCCCCGCGCCGATAGCTTTGCCGGGCCACGACGGTTCCAGCCGATAGCGTACTCCCCCTCAACCTGGGTGTCGAGAACACGGCCGGCTCCGCTTCGTCCTCAAGACGCTGCTGGAAACCGCGGCGACCCGCGCCGCCGATTGGAATCCCGGAGGGCTCACCTGACCCGGGTTGGCGTGAACGCGGGCGCGTCGCTTGCCGGGAACGACTCGTAGGATGCCTCGTCCACGGTGTGGACCTTTTCCGGCTCGTTCGGCCGAATGCGCCGTGCTCCTTCCGGCAGCGGCCAGGAGCGCCCGGTCACCGGCGAGGTGACGGTCTCGCGGTGTCTGCGCGAGATCAGACTCCTCCAGGCTCTCCGCAACCCATAGGCCAGAAGGACCCCGCCGGCCACCAGGGAGCCTACCCGCCCGATCGTTCCGACGTTCTCTCGTAAGTTCATCGTGCCTCCTCGCAGGAAACTTCCTCTGCGCAAAAGACCGAGTCGCAAGCGCCATGCCAGCCGCGCGGTGCTAGGATCGGTCAGCCCTATGGTGACCACCGACACCGCCTCCGATCCGGACGCCCCGGTCCGCACCTGGCGGGACGGGCCTGTCCGCATCCTCCGCATCGACCGGCCGCACGTACGCAATGCGGTCGATCGCCGTACCGCGCTCGCCCTGGGCGCGGCCTGGGAGCTTTTCGAGAGCGAGGAGGATGCCCGTGTCGGCGTGCTCACCGGGGGTGACGAGGTATTCAGCGCGGGAGCCGACCTGAAGGATCTGGAGGGATTGGCGCCCGGCGTGGAGGGGGAGGAGGGTCCTCTCGGCTTCACCCGGCGCCTGACGAGCAAGCCGACGATCGCCGCCGTGGCTGGCTGGTGCGTGGGGGGCGGGCTGGAAATGGCCTGCTGGTGCGACCTGCGGGTCGCTGACGAGACCGCGGTCTTCGGCTGCTTCGAGCGCCGCTTCGGTGTGCCGCTGGTCGACGGCGGCACGCAGCGCCTGCCGCGGATCGTCGGCCTCGGCCGAGCGCTCGATCTGATCCTGACCGGCCGCGCTGTGGAAGCCCGCGAGGCCCTGGCGCTCGGCCTGGTCACCGAGGTCGTGCCGGCCGGGCGGAGCCTCGAGCGGGCGCTGGAGCTGGCGAAGGCAATCGCCGCCTTTCCGCAGCTCTGCGTGCGGAGCGACCGGCAGGCCGTCTATGCGGGGCTCGGCCTGGATCTGGCGGACGGGTTGCGGATCGAGGCCTGCTGCGGCGCCGAGGTGCTGGCCAGCGGCGAGCCGGAGGCCGGCGCCCGCGCCTTCCGTGAGGGGAAGCGATGAACGAATTCCGGGAGGTCATCGAAGAGGGACACTGAGATGCGAAAGGTATGCGCAGCCCTTCTCCTGCTCCTCATCTCCTGTGCGCTGCGGGCCATCGAGCCTCTGGCGCCGGACCCGCTGCGCGATCTGGCCCGTCTGCGGCAGGAGTCCAACCCGGCCCGGCTGGAGGCTCTGAAAGAGATCCTCCACGAGCGTGGCCTTCCTTTCGAGCTCCAGACCTTCGAATCGAAAGAGAGCCCGCTCGGCCGCAAGGCGGGGACGGACGTGGTGATGACCTTCGGCTCGGGAGCCCGCGAGATCGCGGTCGGCGCACACTATGACGCCGTCGAGTGGAAGGACAGCGGCAAGATCTCTCAGGGCATGGTCGACAACGGCGCCGGCGCGATCGTCATGCTGCGGGTTGCCGAGGCTTTGAAGGACCGCCCGCTGCGTCATCGCGTCCGCGTCGTCCTCTTCGACAAGGAGGAGATCGACCTGGGGGGATCGAAGGCCTATGTGGCAGGCCGGAAGGCTGGGGAGATCGCCGCGGCGGTCAACGTCGACATCGCCGGCTTCGGGGACACGGTCCTCTATGGGCTCGGCAAGACCGAGGGGGACGCCCGGCTCCAGGAGGTGCTGGGGGCGATCTGCGGCGAGCGGCGCCTCGCCTGCCTGGAGTTTCCGAAGTTCCCAACCAGCGACGACCGCAGCTTCCAGGCGGCCGGAATCCCGGCGATCTCGATCGGTTTCCTGCCGCGCCTCCAGGCCCACCAGGCCTGGCTCTTCCTGAACGGCGGAAAGGACTCGGGTCTCCAGGAAGGCTGGGTACCGCCGATCCTGAAGATCATCCACACTCCCGAGGACACGCTCGACAAGGTCGACCCCGGAACCCTCGACCTTGCCACCGGTCTCGTTCTGGACTTGCTGCTGCGGCTGGATGGGGCGGTGGAGTAGGGAGGAGGGCGAACCATGAAAATCCATCCGGGTGCTCCGTATCCCCTGGGGGCGACCTGGGACGGAGCGGGGAGCAACTTCTCCCTGTTCTCGGAGGTGGCTGAGCGGGTCGAGCTCTGTCTGTTCGACGATCAGGGCCAGGAGACCCGCGTCGAGCTTCCCGAGGTGACGGCCTTCTGCTGGCACGGATATCTGCCCAACATCGCGCCGGGGCAGCGGTACGGCTATCGCGTCCACGGACCCTGGAACCCCGCCGAGGGGCACCGCTGCAATCCGGCCAAGCTCCTCCTCGATCCGTACGGCAAGGCGATCGAGGGGGAGGTCCAATGGAACGAGTCCGTCTTCCCCTACCATTTCGGTGACCCGGACGGGCCGGAAAATGACGCCGACAGCGCTCCCAACCTGCCGAAGTGCGTGGTCACCAATCCATTTTTCGATTGGGGGAGCGACCGGCATCCAGGCATCCCGGCCTATCAGAGCGTGATCTATGAGGTCCACGTCAAGGGATTCACCATCCGCCATCCGGACATCCCGGAGGAGCTGCGCGGCACCTACGCCGGCCTGGCACATCCGGCGGCGATCCGGCATTTCAAGCGGCTCGGGATCACGGCGGTCGAGCTGATGCCGATCCACCACTTCATCCAGGACGGCTCTCTCATCGAGCGCGGGCTGCGCAACTATTGGGGGTACAACTCGATCGGTTATCTCGCGCCGCACGACGGATACGCGGCGGCGGGTGGGTTCATCGGCCAACAGGTGCAGGAATTCAAACAGATGGTGAAGACCCTGCACTCCGAGGGGATCGAGGTCATCCTCGACGTGGTCTACAACCATACGGCCGAGGGAAACCACCTGGGTCCCATACTCTCGTTCAAGGGAATCGACAACGCCGCCTACTACCGGCTGGTGCCCGACAACAAGCGCTATTACATGGATTATACCGGCACCGGCAACAGCCTGAACATGCGGCACCCGCACGTGCTGCAGCTCATCATGGACTCGTTGCGCTATTGGGTGCTGGAGATGCACGTGGACGGCTTCCGCTTCGATCTCGCAGCGACCCTCGCCCGCGAGCTCCACGACGTCGACCGTCTGTCGTCCTTCTTCGACATCATCCAGCAGGATCCGGTGATCAGCCAGGTCAAGCTGATCGCGGAGCCCTGGGACGTGGGCGAGGGAGGTTATCAGGTCGGCAACTTTCCGCCCCTTTGGCACGAATGGAATGGTGAATACCGCGACGAGGTGCGCGACTTCTGGCGAGGCGCGGAAGGAGCGCTCAACGAGTTCGCCTATCGTTTCACCGGCAGCTCCGACCTGTATGAGAGCGATGGCCGGCGACCCTCCGCGAGCATCAACTTCATCACCGCGCACGACGGGTTCACGTTGGAGGACCTGGTCTCCTACAACGAAAAGCACAACGAAGCGAACGGCGAGAACAACAACGACGGCGAGAGCCACAACCGGTCGTGGAACTGCGGCGTCGAGGGTCCCACGGACGACCCGGAGATCCGGGCGCTGCGCGGCCGCCAGAAACGGAACTTCCTGGCCACGCTCTTCCTCTCGCAGGGGGTTCCCATGCTCCTCGGCGGCGACGAGATCGGGCGCACGCAGCAGGGGAACAACAACGCGTATTGCCAGGACAACGAGATTTCCTGGTTCGACTGGGACAAGGCGGACCGGGAGCTCTTCCGGTACGTCGCGGACCTGATCCATTTCCGGCATCGCCATCCGGTCTTCAAGCGCCGTCGCTGGTTCCGGGGGATCCCGGTCCGCGGCAACGAGGGGCGGGATATCGCATGGATCCGGCCCGATGGGCAGTTGATGACCGACGAGGACTGGAGCGAGGGGTTCGCCAAGTCGCTCGCCGTGTTCCTGAACGGTCTGGGCATCGCGAACCTCGATGAGCGGGGCGATCCGGTCGTGGACGACAGCTTCTACGTCCTGTTCAACGCCCACTGGGAGCCGCTGTCCTTCCGCCTGGCGCCGGACCGTCCGCACTGGGGGGAGCGCTGGGTGAAAGTGATCGATACGAGCTCGACGCGCGTCCGCGACGACGGGGAAGAGGGCGTCGTGGAGGAGCGGGAGGTTTACAACATCGGCGATGAGATCCAAGTAGCCGGGCGGTCGGTGGTGGTGTTGAAGAGGGTAGACTAAAGGCCGATGCCTGGCCTCGATAGCGAACGAAAGTACGACGTCCTCATCATCGGCGCGGGACCGGCCGGCCTGAGCGCCGCCCTCGTCCTGGGGCGGGTCTGCCGCCGCGTCCTGGTCATCGATTCAGGAAAACCGCGGAACGCGCCGTCTCCCGCCTCCCACAGCTTCTTCACCCGCGACGGCTCGCCGTCGTCGGAGCTCCTGCGGATCGGCCGCGAGCAGCTGCGGCCCTACGGCGTCGAGGTGCTCGATGCCGAGGTCGCCGATGCGTTCCAGGAGGGGGATGCGTTCACCGTAGCGCTCGCTGACGGCTCGCGCCGGAGCGCCCGGCGGCTCCTCCTGGCCACCGGCGTCGTCGATCCGGTTCCCGAGATCGAAGGGTTGCGGGAGCTTTGGGGGACGAGCGTCCTCCACTGCGCCTACTGCCACGGCTGGGAGGTGCGCGACCAGCCGCTGGCTGTGTACGCCAACGGGGGTTCGGCCGCTGAGATCGTGGCTCTCGTGCGCTGCCTGAGCCGCGACGTCGTGCTGTGCACCGATGGTCCGGCGGATCTCGGCGACGACCTGGAGATGCTCGACCGCGCTGGCATCCTGGTCCGGGAGGAGCCGATCGTCCGTCTGAAGGGGAACGATGGGCGCCTGGAGCGGATCGTCTTCGCGGATGGCTCAGATCTCCCGCGCCGCGCCCTCTTCCTGCCGACCCTGCCGCGCCAGCACAGCGATCTGGCGGAACGGCTCGGCTGCGAGCTGACCGGTTATGGTCTCGTGAAGGTCGATGCGGCCGGGTTGACCACCGTCCCCGGCGTCTACGCGGCGGGCGATCTGGCCCTCCGCCGGCACCAGGTCGTCGTTGCCTCGGCGGACGGAGCGATCGCCGGCATCACCATCAACCACGAGCTCGCCTGGGAAGAGCTCAAAAAGGGAGCGTCCACCTGAAGCCTCTCGTCCCGATCCTCACCGCCGACCGTTTCCCGGCGCTCGGCCGCGAGCTGGTCGCGCTCCTCCGCTCGCTTTCCGAGGAGCAGTGGCAGCTCTCCACGGTCGCCTCGCGATGGAACGTGAAGGACGTCGCCGCGCACCTCCTCGACACCGCCTGCCGCCGCCTGTCGTTGGAGCGCGACCGGTTCACACCACCGCCGCCGGACCGATCGATCGACGGATACGGTGACCTCGTGACGTTCCTGAACGACCTGAACGCGCAATGGGTTCTCGCCTTCCGGCGCCTCAGCCCGCGCCTGCTCACGGATTTCCTGGAGCTCGTGGAGCCGCTGCACACGGAGCTCATGCTCCGTCTCGACCCCTGGGGACGCGCCCTGTTTCCAGTCGCCTGGGCCGGAGAAGAGGAGTCGCTCGCCTGGTTCGACGTGGCCCGCGAGCTCACCGAGCGTTGGCACCACCAGCAGCAGATCCGCCTGGCCGTGGGAGCCCCGCCGCTCGACGATCCCTGGCTCTCCGAGCCGGTCTTCGACACCTTCATCCGCGCCCTGCCGTACGGCTATCGCGATGTGGCCGCCCCGCCGGACACCGCGCTGGTCGTGCGGATCGAAGGACGGCAGGTCTACGCCTACACCCTCCAGGCGAGGGAGGGTGGAGGCTGGGACCTGCTCGCCGGGGAATCCGAAGACCCGGCGGCGCGGATCGTTCTGGGCGAGGAGCCCGCCTGGCTTCTGTTCACCAAAGGCCTGCGAGGAGAGGCGGCGAAGCGACGTGCCCAGATCGAAGGGGACGCGGCGCTCGCCGAGAGGTTTTTCGAGATCCTGGCTGTGATGGCTTAAGCAGGCGTGCGAATCCTCGACTTGCCGTCGGGGCCTCGGATATTATTGCAGGGTTCGAGCAGGATGAAGAAAAGAATGCCCGAAAACGCCAAGGATGTCTTCCTCTGTCATGCGCATGAGGACAAGACCACCATCGTGCACCCTCTTTACCGGGCCCTCGAGAGAGTGGGGATCTCCTGTTGGCTCGACGAAGCCGAAATCCGCTGGGGAGAGAGCATCACAGGGCAGATCGAGAAAGGCCTTTCAACCTCCCGCTACGTCTTGGCCGTGCTCAGCCCTTCCTTCCTCAAAAAGTCCTATGCGCAAGGGGAAATGAGAGTCGCACTTAGTCGGCAACTTTCTACGGGTGAGGTCCGGATCCTTCCGTTGGTGGTGGGACCGGTGGGGCCCATCCTTGAACAGTTCCCACTACTACTCAGCGACCAGCTCCAGGTGATTTGGAAGGACAACCCCGAAGAGATCGTCGAGCAGCTGCGGCCGCTCCTCCGCCCCGGTTCTCGGGCGGTTACCAGGGTATGCTTTATCTCTTCGGAATATCCTCCGCATGTACTGGGTGGCCTGGGGGTCCACGTCGGGCAGTTGACGGCGGCGCTCGGAACGTACGTCGACATGGACGTGGTGCTCCCCAGTCCTGATGAGGAGAGCTATCAGGCCCCGAGCCCGCGAGTCCACCTGTTTCCCTTGGCGAAGGCCCATGCGACGTATAACGACCCGACCTCGTGGCTGCGCTTCTCCGAGCTCGCGGCGCAACGGATTCTCCGCAGGGCTCGCCAAGTAGGCCGCCCTGACGTCATCCACTGCCACGATTGGGTCACGGTGCTCGCGGGTATCAAATGCCGGTGGGCTCTCCAGGTGCCGCTCGTCTTCCACCTGCACCTCCCCAATCGGAGCCGGCTGTGCGCCTCGGCCGAGAACCTTGGACTGATCTCTGCTGACTTGGTGACGGTGAACAGCGAGACCATGCACGACGAGCTTCTGGACCGGCATCTGCCGCTGCGCTGCAACGTCGAGGTGGTCAAAAACGGTGTCGATCTCGAAGCATTCCACCCCTGCGACAACTGGCCTGCCGAGGACGGCTACATCCTTTTCGTTGGTCGCTTGGTGCAACAGAAAGGGGTAGAGCATCTGCTGCGCGCCTTTCATTACGTGCGGGAGAAATTCCCTGATATCCGCCTGAAGATCGTGGGAGACGGGGACTTGAGGCAAGGGCTCGAAGGGCTCTGCACGGAGCGCAAGCTCGCGGAACAGGTAGATTTCCTGGGTTGGAAGACGGGACAGGATCTCGTCGCTCTCTACCAGAAGGCCGTTGTGGTCGCGGTCCCGAGCATTTACGAGCCGTTCGGAATGACCGCCCTGGAGGCCTTGGCGTGCCAGCGTCCCGTCGTGGCGAGCAGGCTCGGAGGTTTGAAGGAGAACATCCGCCCCGGAGTTACCGGTTACCTCTTCGAACCGAAGGACGAGCTGGAACTCGCGCAGTGGCTCATGACCCTGCTGTCCAACCCGGAACTGTGCCAACGCATGGGCAGAGCCGGCCGGGCCCACGTGCAAAACGAGGGTTATACCTGGCCCGAGATCGCAAGCCAGTTTGTCAAGTCGTATGAGTCTATCGTCGGCAAGTCCCTGGATCTGAGCCTCCCCGCCAGGTTCGGCGAATTCCGAGATCATATCGTGAGCGACGCCAAGGAGATACCGCCGAACCTTCGCGACGTCTCGAACACTCTCCTGGAACTGTTCGACTGGAGTGCGTAACCATGAACGCGCAGGTCTTCGTCCTGAAGAGTCAAATGGAGCTATACGGGAAGATCAGCCCTCTGTTGAAGCGCTATATCTTCGATGACGATGATATCGGGATTGATCAATTAGTCATCGACGAAAATCCCATCCCCACAAAGCAGAGCGAAAAGTGGATGAGTCTACTCAAGGATGGCATGATCTCGACGAGGGATGTCGACAACATTAAGGTGGAAGATTCCGAGGGAAACTGGAGCTACATGGTAAAGAATAAGGGCGGCACAACACTCCTACAGCTCCAACGAAAGTCAATGCCCGCGGTATTCCCGGTTGTCTCCGTCGTCGATCGGATGGTCCTGGTGCCGAAGGGAATTCACGACGAGTTGTCGGCCGAAAACTTCTCATGGATACTCAAGCCCCTGGAGATGGGGGGAGTTCTGTTGGTGGATTTTCAAGACATGGATTCCGTCCGTGAGGGGGCCCGGCAAGTAGGTATCCACCTCAAAACCGAGATCGCCAAGCTCTGCCGGCGACACATGCTGATGAATAAGTCTTCGAGCCCGAATTTCGATACGCTCTCCGAGCTTCTCAAGATCGATAAAGAATATCTGAAGAAGCATGAAGAAGAGATCCTGGCGTCCATGGTCCAGTTGATCCCGAAAATTGTCAGCGGACCTGCGCAACTTGGAAGATCGTCCCGGGTGATCATCGACATCCGGAACGAGTCGGAGAAAGAACTGGAGCATGTCCGCGTGCAAGTGAGG
>Ga0134121_10002471_pt1 | contig 15971 bp, 9 predicted proteins | sample KB301_FD_96463 | JGI IMG/M metagenome (GOLD analysis project Ga0134121, IMG submission 96463) | Terrestrial soil microbial communities without Nitrogen fertilizer from Kellogg Biological Station, Michigan, USA - KB3-0-1 | ecosystem: Environmental > Terrestrial > Soil > Unclassified ... | reverse complement strand
TCGGAGGGCAAGCCCATCGACTGCGTCGTCGCGCCCGGCACGGCGATCGTCGTGTGCACGCGCGTCGCATGTTCCTTGTCGGGCGCGTTCATCGTCAGCCAGACCGAGCCGAACTCGGGCTTGACGCGCGTGCCGTCCTTCTCGGCCGCGTCGATCGCCGCCTGCCGCGCGGCCCGGTCGGTGATCGCCTCGAACTTGCGGTTCTGCGCGACGCGATCGAGGTTCGCGATGCTGGTGCACTGCGCCGAGAACGGCTGCTGCCCGGGTTCGCCGGAGCGGTCGTAGCACACCAGGCGGTTGGTCCCTTTTCTCAGCGTGTCGTAGGTGCCGTCGGCCTTCCACTTGATCACCGTCGCGCCATCTTTCAACTGCCGCGGCGCGGGCATCAGCGCCGTTTCGAGCTTCGGATCCGTCGGCGCCGCCGGGGTCTGTGGCGCCTGCGCGAATCCGCCGGCCGTGGCCATCAGCAGGCCGATCGCGATCGTGACAATGCGTTTCATGTGCTGTCCTCCAGAGTTCTGCGAACCGAGAGATTACACGATAGACGTAAGACGCCGGTGACGCTCAGGGCGTTGCGGAGAATCGCTCCGGCAGATCGTGCAGCGTCTCACGGAGGATTTGCAAGACCGCCGTGCGATCTTCCGGCGACAGCCGCGCGTATTTCGGGTTCGTCTCGCGGCCGGACAGGACGTCCCAGATGCGGGCGTAGATCGCCTGCCGCACGCCGTCCGGCAGCGCGCCGAACGCGTCGGAGTAAATCATGAAGCTGCATGGATAGCGGAGCAGCCGGTGCTCGAGATCGAGCTGCCGCAGCGATCGGCCGCGATGGTCGGCCGGGCCGCGGGCGGAAAACGTCTCGGTGAAGCCTGACGTCCCTCGCACCGCTCCCGCCAGCGGCTCCTCGCCGACGAACAGCGCGTAATCGACGAGCTCCTCGATCGCATCGCGCAGCGGTCCGCGGGCGACGTCGCCGCCGTCCGGCATCGCCAGTCTCGCCTCCCACCCGACGCGCGTGATCAGGTTGGTCATGTGTCCCTGATGCGCGAACACCATCAGCGCGGCAATGTCGCTGTGCGCCGACGGATAGCCCTGCGCGTCGAACAGACCGTCGAGCGACGTGCGGTTGAGCGTCCGATCGGTGATCGCGTCCTCGTGGTCGCCGGAGGCGGCGCCGACGACGATCGCGTTGCCCATGTGCCGCATCGATCCGTGCGTCCCGGTCACGTACCAGCCGCCCCAGCGCCGCCGGAACGGCGTGCGATCGTCGATGTCGTAGGCGCCGAACTGGCCGAGCGGCAGGCCGTCGCGCGCGACGAACGAGCTGCGCGCCAGCATGCCCGGGACGTGCAGCGTGCTGTAGACCTGATGGCAGCGCACGCACGCTGACGGCCGCTCGAACCGCGGCTGCTCCTGCCGCTTCTGCTCGAGCGTATAGAAGAGCACGCCCTGCTGCGGGTCCTCGACCGCCAGTTCGAGGAGCGGCGCGCCGCGGATGTAGCCGACCGCGACCGCGTCGTTGAACAGGATCGCGCGCGGGTTCGACGGCTCGGTGTAGAGCGCCTGCACGCCGGTCTTGGAGATCACCAGCATCTGCGAGTCGGCCGGGACATGCAGCGCGTCGAGCACCGACGCGAGATACCCCGAGCGCTCGTCGAAGGCGAGCCGCGCCGTGCCGTCGTCGAGACGGCGGTTCAACTGCGACACGAGATCGGTGGTCGGCCGCGTGAAATAGCCGATCGCGGGGCTGGTCAGCGCGGCCGCGAGCGGCCGCTCGGTGAGCTGTCCGGCCGCGGCGAGGCGGACGCAGACGATCGCCGCGGCGGCGAGCACGGATGCCGCCGCCAGATCCTTGAGCGCTCTCGGTCGGGGTGCCGGCACGGGTCACGTGATGTTACCGCCAATCGGACGCCCGCCGGCGAGCTCAGCCGAATTTCCTGTCAGCCGGGTTGCACGGCGTCGTGCGGGACATCGTGTGTGAGAAGGCCGTCACCTGTTAAACGCGAATCGTTTTCACAGAGGAAGAACCCATGTGGCTCCGGACGGGTATGGCTCTGCTCGCACTGCTGCTCCTCACGCACGACGCGGGCGCGCAAACGACGGCGACCGCCGCCTTCACGTTCGCCGGGACTGACTACGTCAGCGACGCCGGCGCGCGCGGCATCGTGTCGGCCGACTTCGACAACGACGGCGCCGAGGACTTCGCCACCGCGAATGCCGGGACGAACACGGTGGACGTGTTCCTCAACCGCGAGTTCACCGGCGGCGGCTTCTCGGTGAAGCGCTACGCGGTGGGCGTCGGCCCGTTCGACGTCACCGCCGCCGACCTGGACTTCGACGGCTACCCCGATCTGGTGGTCGCCGCCGCGGACGCGGACGAAATTGATGTGCTGTTCGGCGGCGTCGGCGGCGTGTTCAAGGCGCCGCAGCGGATCCCGGCGCCGGGCAACCCGCGCGGCGTCGCCGTCAGCTGGCTGGGGTTCGGCGGTTACGGCATCGTCTACAGCAGCTTCCTCAACGGCACGATCACGATCGTCACCTACAACTGGGACACGCAGACCTTCACGCCCAACCTGACGCTGCGCGCCGGCACCAACCCGCAGGGTGTCGTCATCGGTCAGTTCAAGTACGACGGCGGCTATCCGGACATCGCGGTCGCGAACGCCGGCAGCAGCGGGATCACCCTGTTCCTCGGCAACAGCGGCGGCACCACGTTCACGCGCACCGAGCTCACCGCGGTGACCAACACGAACGAGATCGTCACCGGCGACTTCAACCACGATGGGCACATGGACCTGGCCGTCGCGTCCACCGCACAGAACATGCTCGCGGTGTTCGTGAGCGGGCCGGGCGGCTTCGGGTTGGCGGGCAGGTTCACCGGGACGCTGTCGTCGCCGCGCGGGTTGATCGCGCGCGATCTGAACCTCGACGGCCGGCCGGAGCTGATCGTCGCGAACCGCGGATCGAGCAGCGTGACCGTGTTCGTCGCCGACGCGACGCCGCAGATGTTCACGACCCATCAGATCGTGAAGTCCGGCTCGGGGGCGCGGACCGTGGCCGCCGGCGACTTCGACGGCGACGGCCGCACTGACCTCGCCACCGGGAACGAGTTCGCGAGCACCGGGACCGTGCTCTGGAACCGGACGCCGTTCACCGGCGGCGCCGGTGCCACCGCGTTCGAGGCACGCGCGCTGCCGGACGTCAATCCGGACGCGTGGACGACAGCGGGGCCGTATGTCATCGACGACTTCAATCACAACGGCGTCCCCGACGTCGTCGTCGCCGACGGCATCGTGCTCGACGGCACGTCGGCGATGAAAATCGACAGCGGGCAGCGAGGCGCGTGGGTGGCGGGAGCGGTCGCCGGCGACTTCAACGAGGACGGCCACCGCGACCTGGCGGAGGTCACCTACTACCAGCCGTCCGAGACCTCGTTTGACCAGGTCGTCGCGGTGGACGTCATGCTCGGCGACGGCGCGGGGAAGTTCACGTTGAAGTCGACGGTGCCGCTGCGCGGGATCCGCGGGATCGTCGCCGGCGACGTCAATCGCGACGGGCACACCGATCTTGTCGTCTTCGATCAGGACGGCACCGGCAACACGTCGCGCAAGGTGCTGCTCGGCGCCGGCACCGGCACCTTCACCGTGAGCGAGACGCCGATGATCCAGTGGGACTACCTGCTCGCGGCGGCGGACCTGAACCGCGACGGGAATGTCGATCTGGTGGTGTGGAACGGTTCCGCGCAGCAGATGCGCGTCTATCTGGGCGACGGCCGCGGCGCGTTCCCGTCGATGACGACCACGTCGATCGGCGGCAGTGTCTTCAGCCTCCAGGTCGCCGACCTCAACGGCGACGGCATCCTCGACGTCCTCGCGCTGCGCTATGGGACCGGCATCATCGCGTGGCTCGGCCGCGGCAACGGCGCCTTCGGCCCGCCGCTGTCCAGCGACCTGCCCACCTTCGGCGACGGCGTGATCGTCGCCGATTTCACCGGCGACGGGAAAGTGGATGCGCTGACCCAGGACGGGATCCTCGCCGTCGGCAACGGCGACGGGACGTTCGCGCACAACCGGAAGCTCAATCTGAGCTTCAACAGCGCGCTCGTCGCCGACCTGGACGGCGACGGCCTGAAGGATCTCGTCATCGGCACGTACTTCTACACGGCGATGGCGGTCTACAACCGCACCGTCGAGCCGCCGAACGCGGCGCCGATCGCCAAGGTCTGGCCGAAGACGCTGTCGATCCCGTTCGTCGCCCAGTTCGACGAGGAAGGGTTCTCGATCGACGGATCGAAGTCCTACGACCCGAATTTCGACACGCTGTCCTACACGTGGTTCGAGAACGAGCAGGCGATCGCGAACGGCTGGCTGCTGTTTGCGAACTTTGCGCCGGGGACGCACGTGGTCACGCTGGTCGTGCGCGACAACGCCGGCGCGGAGAGCCCGACACGGCGACGATCACGATCACGCCGTACGAGGAGATCGTGGCGTATCCGGGCGTCATGGCGGGCCCGGCGGGCGCGTGGACCTGGACAACGGATGCCACGGCCGCCGCGCAGACGGCGTTCTGGCACCCGAACGCCAACGGCGCCAAGCTCGCCGAGCCGCTCGCCGATCCGGCGAACTTCTTCGACGTCTGGTTCCCGGCCGACCCGACGCAGGAGTACAAGCTGTGGATCCGGCTGAAGGCGCAGAACGACAACCCGTTCAACGATTCGGTGTTCGTGCAGTTCGACGGCGCCGTCGATGCGTCGGGCGCGCCGGTCTACCAGATCGGCACGACGTCGGCGCTCTCGGTCAACCTGGAGGAGTGCAGCGGCTGCGGCCTGTCAGGCTGGGGCTGGCGCGACGAGGCATGGGGCACGCGCGGCGCGGTCGGCACCGTCACGCTGCGGTTCCCGCCCGACGCGCACTTCAACCGGATGTCGCACCGCATGCGGATCCAGACGCGCGAGGACGGCGTGATGATCGATCAGATCGTCCTGTCGTCGGTCAAGTACAGGACGACGCGTCCGGGCGCGGTGAAGAACGATCGCACCATCCTCACGATGACGGTGCCGTGGGACTGAGCTGAGAAGGGCTTAGGGCTTAGGGCTGAGGGCAAGGGTCAACCCTTATCCCTAACCCTTAGCCCTCAGCCCTCGGGGCCCGCAGTATACTCGCGCCGTTCCGATGCTGGTCCCGATCCTGCTGGGTCTCGCGGCGCTCGCGCCGCAGGCGCCGCCGGCGCGTGCCGGCGCAGCGCTGTTCGCGGAAACCTGCGCCTCGTGCCACGGCGCCGACGCCAGAGGCGACAACGGTCCGAACCTGACGACGCTATGGGCGTCGGGCACGACCGACGAGCGCATCTTCGAGACGATCCGGCGCGGCGTGCCCGGCAGCGTCATGCCGTCGAGCCGCGCCAGCGACGCCGACATCCGCGCGATCGTCGCGTACCTCAGAAGTCTGGCGCCGCCCGCAGCCGCCGCCGGTGACGCCGCCCGCGCCGCCGCCGAGCGCCCGCAGCGCGTGACGCTCGTCACCAGGCGCGGCGAGCGGATTCGCGGCGAGCGCCGCAACGAGGACGCCTTCTCGATCCAGATCGCAGAGGCCGGCGGCCGTCTCCAGGGTTACCTGAAAAACGATCTCGCGGAGATTCTGCGCGGCGACGCGCACGACGAGCCTGCATCCACCGATCGGCGCAGCGCCGATCGCGGCATCACCTATCGCGACATCCTCGACGGCTTGACGGATCCGTCGCGGTGGCTGACGTTCTCGGGCGACTACTCGGGCCGGCGGCACAGCCCGGTCGCGCAGATCACGCGCGACAACGTCGATCGCCTGGCGCCGGAGTGGACCTTTCAAACCGGCACGATGACGCGCGGCCGCGGCTTCGAGGCAACGCCGCTGGTGTGGGACGGCGTCCTCTACGTCACCGGGTCGAACGACTTCGCGTGGGCGCTCGACGCGCGCACCGGCCGTCCGTTCTGGACCTACCGTCGCGAGCTGCCCAACGACCTCACCTACGGCGCGCAGGCGCCCGTCAACCGCGGCTTCGGCATCCTCGGCGACCGTCTCTTCATGACGACGCTCGACGCGCATCTGCTCGCCTTCGATCGCCACACCGGGCGGATCGTCTGGGACACGGTGCTCGCCGACTACAAAATCGGCTACTCGGCGACGCTGGCGCCGCTGGTGATCGACGGCAAGGTGATCGTCGGCATCTCGGGCGGCGAGTATCCGACGCGCGGATTCCTCGACGCCTACGATCCGGCGACCGGCTCGCGCATCTGGCGCTTCTACACCGTGCCGGCGCCGGGTGAGCCTGGCAGCGAGACGTGGCCCGCGGGGCCCGACATCATCGCGCGCGGCGGCGGCGGGACGTGGATGACCGGCACCTACGATCCCGATCTCAATCTGCTGTACTGGGGCACCGGCAATCCGAATCCCGACTACTACGGCGAAGGACGCCGCGGCGACAACCTCTACACCAACTCGCTCGTCGCGATCGACGCCGCGACCGGCCGGCCGGCGTGGCACTACCAGTTCACGCCGCACGACACGCACGACTGGGACTCGAACCACGTGCCGGTGCTCGCCGACCTGACCATCAACGGCGCGCCGCGCAAGGTCGTGATGGTCGCGAACCGCAACGGGTTCTTCTACGTGCTCGATCGCCGCACCGGCTCGCTGCTGCTCGGCAAGCCGTTCACCGACACGACGTGGGCGCGCGAGATCGGCCGCGACGGCCGGCCGATCGTGCTGAACGACGGGACGAAGGACTGCGTGCCCGATCAGTGGGGCGGCACCAACTTCAACCCGCCGTCGTTCGATCCCGCGCTCGGCCTGATGGTCCTGAACGCGCGTGAGACCTGCGCGGTGTTCGTGCCGCAGACGCCGGTCAACGCGCCAGGCAAGCAGAATTTCGGCGGCGTCGTGCGCGTCGATCGCGAGAAGGCGTACGGCGCGCTGAGGGCGCTCGATCCGGCGACCGGCGAGCGGCGGTGGGAGTTCCGGTTTCCGTCGCCGTCGATGGCCGGGGTGCTGACGACGGCGTCGGGCCTGGTGTTCGCGGGCGACAACGAAGGCAATTTCCTGGCGTTCGACGGACGGACCGGGGCGAACCTCTGGCGATACTCGACCGGCACGCCGATCTGGGGCGCGGCGCCGATGACCTACATGCTCGACGGCCGCCAGCACGTCATCATTGCATCTGGCACCACACTTCTGCAGTTCGCGCTGCCGCAGTAGGCGCAGGGGACCGATGGGCCCGTCGGCTTGCTCGGCAGGACCGATGGGCACGCCTGCGCGCGAAGCGCGACCTTGCCCACCAAGCCCACGGGCCCACACACCCACACTCCGTCGTTGACGCTGCTCAGCGACAGGAGTAGTTTTCCTGCGGGGAGATTCAATGCACCTCAGATTTCGCATCGCGTTGCTGACCGCGGCGAGCGCGTCCTTGCTGACCTGGGCCACGCCGAGCGCGCAGGCGCCGGTGGGCGCCGCCGACGTGACGTTCACCCGGGACGTCGCGCGGATCCTGCAGCGCAGCTGCCAGGAGTGCCATCACGCCGACGGCGTCGCGCCGATGTCGCTCGTCACCTACGAGGAAGTCCGGCCGTGGGCCAAGGCGATCAAGACGCGCACGGCGCTGCGCAGCCAGCGCGGCGCGATGCCGCCGTTCTTCGTCGAGAAGACCATCGGCATCCAGAAGTTCAAGCACGATCCGTCGCTGAGCGACGACGAGGTCGCGGCGATCGCGAAATGGGCCGACAGCGGCGCGCCGCGAGGCAATCCCGCCGACATGCCGAAGGCGCTCAGCTTCGACGACAGCGACAAGTGGTCGATCGGCGAGCCGGATCTCGTCCTGACTTCGAAAGAGGTCCTGGTGCCGGCGGTGCGTCCCGACTGGTGGGGCGACTTCGGCCTGATCCCGACCGGCCTCACCGAAGACCGCTACGTGTCGGCCGTCGAAGTACGGGAGATCAACGACATCCCGCGCGGCGGCGACACCAAGACGGTCGGCGGCCGTTACGTCTTCCATCACATGACGTACACCAGCGTGAAGATGGGGGAGAAGGGGACCGGCGACGAGCTCGCGAGCAGCTGGCCGATTCACGAAGTCGGACGCAACGCCGACATCTTCCCGCCCGAGGCCGGACGCCTGCTGCAGGCGAACTCGGCGCTGTCGCTCGACGCCGGCCACATTCACTCGAACGGCCGCGAGACCAAGGCGCACCTCGAGTTCGCGTTCAAGCTGTTCCCCGCCGGCTACAAGCCGATCTACAAGCGCTCCAGCCTGCGGCTCGGCAACGGCATCGACATCGACGTCAAGCCGAATCAGGCGAACCAGGAGCTGCACGCCTACGCGACGCTGCAGGAGCACACCAAGATCATCGCCTTCGAGCCGCACCTGCACGCGCCGGGCGTGCGGATGTGCCTCGAAGCGATCTGGGGCCACAACATCCAGACGCTCAACTGCGTCGGCTACGACCACAACTGGGTGAAGCAGTACGTCTACGACGACGATGCGGCGCCGCTGCTGCCGAAGGGCACGATCGTCCACCTGATCGGGTTCCTCGACACCACCGCGGCCAACAAGAACCCGGCCGACCCGAGGAACTGGGCCGGCGGCGGCCGGCGCTCGATCGCCAACATGTTCATCGACCTCGGCTACTCCGTCTCGCTCACCGAGGATCAGTTCCAGTCGGAGATGGCCAGGCGGCGCGCGAAGATGAAGAGCCGCAACGACTACGACATCGGCTGCCCGCTCTGCTGGGCGCCGGCGATTCCGACGGCGACGACCAGCACCGCGCCCGGACAGCAGCAGCAACAGCAGAAACAGTAGGCGTCCATGAGGGGATCCATGCGGCCGGCGGTCACCATCGTCGCGGCGTTCGCCGCGTGCGCCACGCTTGCGGCGCAGACACGCTTCACCTACTCGTCGGGGCAGAGCGTGTCGCCGGCGTACGAGGGCTGGATGTACGCGCCCGACGGCAGCGTGATGATGTACTTCGGCTACATGAATACGAACTGGCTGCAGGAGTTCGACATTCCGGTCGGACCGGACAACACGATCGAGCCCGGCGGTCCGGATCAGGGACAGCCGACGCATTTCTACCCGCGGCGCAGCCCGTTTCTCTTCACGGTGAAGGTCCCGAAGGACATCGGCACGAAGGAGCTCACCTGGACGCTGACGAGCAACGGCAAGACCGAGAAGGCGTTCGCGTCGCTCAAGAGCGACTACCAGATCGACAATCAGGTGATCTCGACCGAAGTCGGCGGCGACTTCGGCAGCCTGCGCGACGAGCTGCGGACCAACCTGCCGCCGGAGCTGCGCGTGGACGGCGAGAAGAAGCGGACCGTGAAGGTCGGCGAGCCGCTGACGCTCACCGCGTTCGCCGGCGATCCCGACAACCTGCCGGCGCGGCGCGACGGCAAGCCGCAGCCGCGCGATGCGAGCGGCAAGATGACGGCCGACAAGCCCGCGCCGACCCCGACAGCCGCGGCGCGCCCGGCGCAGGCGGCGCCGACCAACCTCGCGAACATCATCTACCGTCCGCCCTCGTCTCTTGTTCCGTCGAGCGGGCCGGGGCTGCGCCTGTCGTGGATCGTCTATCGTGGCAGGGCGGGCAACGTGACCTTCACGCCGGATCAGATGAAAGCGTGGACCGACACTCGCGTCTACGCCAACTCGCCGTGGTCGCCGCCCTACGCAATCCCGCTGCCGCCGCCGGACGGGAAGTTCGTCTCGCAGGCCACCTTCGCCGAGCCAGGCACCTACGTGCTGCGCGCCGTCGTCAGCGACGGATCGGTATTCACCTACGACAACGTGACCGTGACAGTGACGAAGTAATTTGGAATTAGGAATTTGGAATTTGGAATGCGTCGTGTGAATCGGTAGTGTCCGGCTTCAGCCGGACCGTGATCACGAATTCCAAATTCCAAATTCCAAATTCCTAATTCCGAGGCGGCGCGTCTGTGAACCGTCCGCAGTCGGCCATGACCTGGCCGTAGTACGGGTTCTGGATCGTGTCCGCGGTCTGCAGCCACGACTTGCGCGCCATCGGGCAGTAGGCGACCCGGGCGGTGCCGAGATCGACGCCGTTCTTCCTGGCGGCCAGCATCGCGTCGCTCAGCGCGCCGAACTCCTTGCGGGCGGCGGTGAGGTCGACGGCCTTCTGCATCGCGACGGCGGCGGTCCGCACCGGCGCGGCCGGTTCGCCGATCTTCGACGACTCGGCGGCGATCGCGGCGGCGGCGTCGGCGACACCCGTCAGCTTGTCCGAGTACAGCGCCTGCTGAATCTTGAGGTACGCCTCGAGGATGGCCGACGTGCTCATGTGCGAGGGCGACGGCTTGACCGCCTCGGCCTGCGGCGTCGCCGCCGGCGCGGCCGCCGGTGCGCTCGCGCGGCCTTCGCGATCCATGTAGTCGATCAGCGCCTTGGTGTCCGACTCGTTGAGCGACAGGTTCGGCATCCGCACGTTCTTGTACTTCGCGCGGAGCGCGGTCGCGATCGGATCGCCGGCGGCGAGCATCTTGTCGGGCCGAAGGATGAACTCCTGCAGCCAGTCGCGATCGCGCGTCGTCGTGACGCCGGCCAGGTCGGGGCCGATGCGATCGCCTTTGCCGATTGAGTGGCAGGCGGCGCAGTGGTTGTTGAAGGCGTACTGGCCCTTGTCGAAGTTCATCGCCGGCGCGTCGGCGAACGAGATGCCGGTCTTCTTCGCCGTCTGCCAGCTGTTCAACCAGTCGCCGATCGTGCGCGCCAGGAACTTGGGATTGTCGGTCGCCGAGTTGCGCATCCACTGGCCGGTCGTTTCGTTGCCGACCAGCAGGCTCGGCGTGTGGCCGTCGGGATTGTTCGGATCGGGTTCCGAGTAGAGGCCGGTCTTCCTGCTGATCAGCTCGATGTCTTCCGCCTTGCCGGTGAGGAACAGCCAGCCGGGGCCGGCGTTGTACTTCTCGGCGTAGTCCTTCAGCACGGCGGGCGTGTCGTGCTCGGGATCGATGGTGATCGAATAGAAGAAGACGTCCTTGCCCATGCGATCGCCGAGCAGCCGCTGGACCTGCGCCATCCGCGCCGTCTCGAGCGGGCATGCGTACTGACAGGTCGTGTAGATCAGATCGAGCGCGACGATCTTCCCCTTGATCAGATCGTCATAGAAGCGGACGACTTTGCCGTCCTGTGTCGTCAACTCCACATTCGGGAAGTAGCCCGCGCCCCAGCGGGAGTTCTGCGCGCCCGCCGGGACCGAGATGAGAAGACACAGGACGGCGAAGAGGCTAGCGAAGTGCAGACGCATGCGGCTCCTGCTGAATAGAAAGGGGACTGGGGACTTGGGGACTCGGGGACGACGGGGCTTCGTCAGTCCCCGCGTCCGGTCCGTTCAGTCCCCAAGTCCCCCAGTCCCCAAGTCCCCAGGCCCGCTCAGAGCAGATACGGGTCTTCGAACCGCACGCCCTGCGGCGTCGGGATCGGCGTCGGCAGCGGCTGCAGGAACGCGCCGCCCGCGTCGTCGATCTCCCAGCGCAGGAGCATCGCGTTGTCCTCGTGCATCGTGTTGTGGCAGTGCTCCATGTACATCCCGCCCCAGTCGCGGAACTGCATGGTGAGCGTCACCGAGCCCTTCGGCTTCAGCCGGTAGACGTCCTTGCGTCCGCGCTCGGTGTTCGGCACGTTGTTGAAGCTGCCGTCGCGGGCGAGGATCTGCCCTTCCTCGAAGTGGATGTGAATCGGGTGATCCCAGCCGCCGCCGTCGTTGACCAGGTGCCAGATCTCGCGCGTGCCGAACCGCGGCGCCGCCGAGATGCGGTTGTAGTCGGCGCCGAGCTGAATGCCGCCGTTGGTGCCGATGCCCCAGTGGCCCGGACCGGCGGTGACCGGATCGCCGCTCGTCTGGATGCCGTCCTTGCCGAAGACGAACGTCCGCTCGTTGACCACCGGAATCTGCGACAGATCCGGGTTCGGGATGAGGACGTCCGGCACCTGGCTCTGATCGGGCACCGCGGGATTGCGCGCGACGCGGAACTCGAGGAAGCGGCCGACGCACGGATCGTGGTTCTGCCCGAACAGCGCCTGCGACATCGTCAGGTCGGTGACCGGCTTCTGGCCGTCCAGGCCGCCCTGCGTGACGTTGCTGTGATCGGCGAGGTTCACCAGGTGCAGCCGGTCGCCGATCTGGTAGGTCGAGAAGTCGATGACGATGTCGTAGCGCTCGGCGATGCCCATCTCGTCGGTCTCGAAGAGCGTCACCGGCCGCGGCAGCAGGTTGCCGTCGTTGGCGATCTGCGTCATCGGCTGGCTGAAGCCGCCGGCGTTGGCCAGCCCGATCTTGAAGAACCGCGACACCGCCGCGTTGAGGATCCGGAAGCGGTACTTCCGCCGCTCGACCTCCATGTACGGCTTGAAGGCGAGATTCACCGTCATCACGTCGCCGAGGAAGCCGTTGAACTGGAAGATGTCGAAGAACAGCTGCCCGTTCGAGTCGAAGCACTTGTCGGCGAGCATCAGGTTGACGTCGTAATCGACGTTGCCCCAGTCCTTGGTCGAGCCGCTGGGCAGCCGCAGGTTGACGCCGTCGTTGATCGACTCGTTGCCGCGATCGAGGCCGCTGTAGATGTTGAACATCGCAGCGTTGCCCTTGTACACGTTCTGCGCCGTGAAGCTGAACATGTGATCGTGGAACCAGTGCGTGCTCATCGTCTCGTGCCAGTCGCCCGGCACCTTGATCAGCCCGCCGCTGCCGTCGGGCGTGCTGGCCATGATGTCGTCGGCCTGCGAGTTGAAGCTGTAGTGCCCGGCGAGGACCACCGGCCAGTGATAGTCGTAGAACTGGCCCGGGAAGAAGTACGCGCCGGTGAAGCCGTCGTTCTCCGCGCCGTGATGGCCGTTGTGCTCGTGCGTCGAGATGGTGTGGCGCCCGAAGCCGCCGTTCTGCGTCACGTCGGCCGGCAGGCCGTTGTAATGCCGGAAGATCAGCGGCTCGCCGTACTTCGCCTGCACCAGCTTCGGCGGGATCGTGCCGTTGAAGGTCCAGACGCTGGTGGCCGACTGCACCGGCATGCCCGGGTGGAACTTGCACGGCAGCGTCGTGCCGGCGCCCATCCCCGAATTGAGCGACGACGGACAGGCCGGGTCGTACTGATAGTTGGTCGTCGCGCCGCCCTGCGTCGCCGTGACGAACACCGCCGGCGCATGCTCGCTGAAGCGCTGGTGCGCCCAGACGTCGCCCGGCGGCCGTCCTTCGATCGGGCCGGTCCCGCCGCCGAGCAGCGGGTCGACCGTCATCTGCGTCTGGTTCGCCATCGCGGTCGGAAATGGATCGGCGCAGGCGATCGGCTGCCGCGGCAGCACGTCGAAGCGCGGCATCGGCTGTGTGAATGGCTGGCAGCCGAACAGCGGGCTCGGCGGCGCGCCGGTCGGGCCGAACACCTGGCCCGACATCGACACGAAGGGGCTGAGGCCGCCTTTTGGCGCCAGCGCTCCGGCAGCGCTGAACAGCCCCAGCTTGAGGAGGTCGCGTCGCGAGACGCGGCCCCACGAGAGTTCCCGGACGATCTCAGCGCGGTTTTGTCGCGCGCGCTCGGCATCCCGCAGGCGAGCCTTCGATGCGTTGCGCGGCAGGTAGATACTCATGGTTACCTACTCCTCACGTTGTTCAAACCAATCACCGACTGATCACTACGGAAGCGGCGTATTCATGTCCGCCGTGATCTCGGCGGCGCTGAGCGCGCGGTTGTAGATCCGAACTTCGTCAATCAACCCGGCGAAGTACTCGGTGCCGGGAATCGAGAACACCGTGTTGCCTCCGATACGCAGCGCGCCGGTGGAGGCGGCGATGCCGCCGCCAGCCGAGCCGGTGGTGCTGCGCAGCACGCCGTTCACATACAGGCGAATCGAGGTGCCGTCGTAGGTCACCGCCAGGTGCGTCCACACGCCGAGCGGTACGGCCGGACCGGCGGTCGCTTCCTTGTCGGTGCCGCCGTTGTTGATGTAGCCCGCCGGCCGCGACGGGTTGCTGTCGCCGTCGTTGCCGTAGAGGCCATACGACATGCCGACGCCGGCGCGCTCCTTCATGATCACCGTGCGCCAGCCGTCGTTGGCGCCGCTGCCGGCGTTCGCCGACGGGTTCACCCAGGCCTCGAGCGTCATCCCGCTCGACAGCGCCAGCGACGCGCTGTGCGCGACGTTGACGATCGACGAGCTGCCGTTGAACTGCAGCGCGCCGCCGAAGCCGGTCTGACCCGTGACCCGCGTCGCGCCGGCGATCGTCCCGTTGTTGTTGTTGCCGGACGAGTCGCTGGCCGTGGTGCCCGACACCTCGTTGAACGAGAGGGCGAGCACCGGACCGGCGGCCGGCGGCGGGGGCGGCACCGGGCCGAGCGAGACGCTCAAGGCGACCGAGCTGCCCGCCGCGGCGCTCGAGCCGCCGGTCGGGTTCTGGCTGATCACGGATCCGGCGGGCACGGTCGACGAGTTCGCGGTCGTCACCGTGGACGTCAGCCCGGCGGTGGTCAGCGTCGACTGCGCCGTCGCCTGCACCATGCCGACGACGTTGGGCACGGTCACCTGCGGCGGCGGAGGCGGCGGCGTGCCGGCCTTGATTTCCACCGCGGCGAGGTTCCACTGATCCAGCGTCGGGCCGGTGGTGCCCATCGCGACGGTGGTCCCGGTGGCGACGGCCGCAGCGCTGGTCGCCTGCACCCAGAACGTGTCGCCCGAGGTGGTGTCGACCGCCTCGTGCACCTTCACCTGGCCGGCCGGCAGCGTCCGCGCGGTCGCCGAATCCCAGTCGTTGCCGACCGCGTAGACCAGCGAGTTCGGCGACGAGGTGACGAGGCTCGCCAGCGCACCGCCGCTCGCAGCGCCGGCGCCGGACGAGACGCCCACGCCGCTCGAGCCGGTGAAGACGACGACGGTCAGCGACTGACGCGAGCTCGACGTCTGCGTGGCCGACACGGTGACGTTGGTGAGCAGCGACGCCGCGGTCGCGGTCCAGATCTCCGAGTCGCCGAACTGCGTCGCCTGACGGCGCACGCGCGTCCACGTCAACCCGGCACCGGCGACGGTGACCGTCTGGCCGTTCGCCGCGGCCGGCCCGTCGGAGCCGACGAACGCGACGAGCACATCGTTGGTGTGCGTGGTGCTGAACGCCGCGGTCGTGCGCTTGCCGGCGCCGTCGGAGAAGATCGTCCGCTCGACCACCGGCGCGGTGAGGACGACGTTCGAGACGGTGACGGTCACCGCCGCGGAGGCCGTGTTGCCGGCGGCATCGCGGGCAACCGCGCTCAGCGAATGCGGACCGTTGACCACCGCCAGGGTGTTCCAGTTCACCTGGTACGGCGACGCGGTCACTTCAGCGCCGATCTGCGTCGCGCCGTCGAAGAACTTCACGCCGGCGACGCGGACGTTGTCGCTGGCGGTGGCGGCGACCAGGACGCTGCCCGATACCGGTCCGGCGGCCGGCGCGGTGAGCGCGACGGTCGGCGGGATCTGATCGGCCAGTACGCTGACGTTGACCACGCCGACGGCGGTGCCGAGCGGGTTCTGAATCTGATACGTGAAGCTGTCGTTGCCGACGAAGCCCGATGCCGGCGTGTAGGTATAGGGCCCGCTGCCGGTGATCGTGCCGCCGGCCGTGCTGGTCGTTCCCACGGCGACCAGCGTCACCGGCGCCGCGCCGGTGTCGTTGGCGAGCAGCGTCGCGCCGGTGAACGACAGCGGCGACGCGACGGTCTGCAACGAGTCGGTGACGGCAATCGGAAAGCCGTCGTTCGCCGGCGGCGGCGGCGGTACATAGCAGCCAGGCATGATCAAGAACTGCGATGGCGGCTGCGCGGCGACGCCGAGCGGAACGGTCAGTACGCTGAGGAGCAGCGCTGCGGCAAACGTTGCCCGGCGCGGCCAACTCCAAAACTCATGAAGGCGGTTCACAGACATGCCTCGCTCCCGGTGATGCATCACCCAGCAAATCGATCTGCTGCGCGTGT
>Ga0134121_10002469_pt1 | contig 15981 bp, 10 predicted proteins | sample KB301_FD_96463 | JGI IMG/M metagenome (GOLD analysis project Ga0134121, IMG submission 96463) | Terrestrial soil microbial communities without Nitrogen fertilizer from Kellogg Biological Station, Michigan, USA - KB3-0-1 | ecosystem: Environmental > Terrestrial > Soil > Unclassified ... | reverse complement strand
TGTCGAGCGCGGGCAAGTGGTGTGCAAGCCGGGGTCGATCACGCCGCACACGAAGTTCAAGGCGGAAGCGTATGTACTGACGAAGGAAGAAGGCGGACGGCACACGCCGTTTTTCACGGGCTATCGGCCGCAGTTTTATTTCCGCACGACGGACGTAACCGGAGATGTAAAGCTGCCGACAGGCGTCGAGATGGTGATGCCGGGCGACAACGTGAGCTGCGAAGTGACGCTGATCACGCCGGTAGCGCTCGAAAAGGGTTTGCGATTCGCCATCCGCGAAGGCGGCCACACCGTCGGAGCCGGCGCCGTAACGGAAATCATCGAATAACGATTTTCCCCTCGCAAATCGAGGGCTGGGCAAGAGAAGGAAATTAGACCATGCGAGAAATCATCACGTTGCAGTGCGGCGATTGCAAAAACCGCAACTACACAACGACAAAGAACAAGAAAAAGCACTCCGAACGCGTGGAGACCAGGAAGTTTTGCAATACGTGCCGCAAGCACACCGGGCACAAGGAAGTTAAGTAGTTTTCCGTATTTGGAGCGGGCATCGGGCGGAGCGGTTTTGGGTTTTTAGGGGAGTCGTCCAACGGTTAGGACTCCGGTCTCCAAAACCGGGTATGGGGGTTCGAATCCCTCCTCCCCTGCCAGAGATAAGTAACAGGCGGCGGCGCCTGTTTGTAAAGAGGACGAATGGCCACGCAGGCGGTAAAAGTGAAGAATGGCGAGTTGCAAGGCGGCGGAATCGGCGGGGCAGCGGGCAACCTCGGCGGGAAAATATCTGGAACGGTTCAGGACACGCGCCAGCTTTTGCACGACGTTCGCGTAGAGATGAAGCAGGTCACCTGGCCGAGTCGCGACGATGTGATTTCGACTACCGGCGTGGTGATCGCCACGGTTTTTTTCTTTGGCGTGTTTCTGGCCGTTGTGGATTGGCTGGTACAGCTGGGCGTGCAGCGCATCTTCAAAATTTTCGGCGTTTGAGGGGATCACAGCTTGACGGCAATGCAGTGGTACATCATCCATACGTACTCGGGCTTTGAAAAGAAAGTCAAAGAAAGCCTGGAGAGCCGCGTCTCCGCATTCAGTTTGCAGGACAAGATCGGCCGCGTGCTGATCCCCATGGAAGACGTCGTGGAAGTGCGCGGCGGCAAAAAAGTGATTTCCTCGCGGATGACGTATCCGGGTTACGTGCTTGTGGAAATGGACCTCGACGAAAACACCTGGCACATCGTGCGCTCGACGCCGCGCGTGACCGGGTTTGTCGGCTCGGCCACCGCTCCGTCGCCGCTGTCCGACACGGAAGTCGACGCCATCATCAACCGCGTCCATGTTCCGACGGATCGCCCGAAGCCCAAAGTCATCTTCGAGCGCAACGAGCAAGTGCGCATCGTGGATGGACCGTTCGCGAATTTTAACGGCACGGTCGAAGAGATTGACAACGATCACAGCAGGCTGAAGGTTTCCGTCACGATTTTTGGCCGCTCGACGCCGGTGGAACTGGATTTCGCGAGCGTGGAAAAGCTGGGCTGAGCCGCGGCGCAGAAACTGAGCACGTAAAAAGAGATTGAGGCAGGGACATGGCTAAGAAGATACAGACGACGATCAAACTGCAGTTGCCCGCGGGCAAAGCGACTCCGGCGCCGCCGGTTGGCACGGCTCTTGGTCCACACGGCTTGAACATCATGGATTTTTGCAAACAGTTCAATGCCAAAACAGCCAAGGAACCGGACGGAATGATTTTCCCCGTGCTCGTGACGGTTTACACCGACCGCACGTTCACGTTCATTCTGAAAACGCCACCGGCTTCCATCCTGTTGCTTCGCGCAGCGGGCATCGTCAAGGGCTCAGCCGAACCGAACCGCAACAAAGTGGGCAAGGTCACGAAAAAGCAGGTTCAAGAGATTGCGAAAATTAAGCTTGTCGATCTCAACACCACCAATCTGGACTCCGCGGTGCGCACCGTGATGGGCACGGCGCGCAACATGGGCCTGGAAGTCGTGGAAGCCTAGAAGTTCAGGCGCTACGAGGTCGAAGAGGTAAGAGCAATGACAAAGCTGGCAGGCAAACACGTCGAGAATGCGCGCAAGAAGGTGGAAGCGCGCCCGTACAAGCTTGCGGAAGCGAGCGCGCTCATCAAGAAGACGCATCACACGAAGTTTAACGAGACGGTCGAGTTGGCCATCAATTTGGGCGTCGACCCCAAGCATTCCGACCAGGTCGTTCGCGGCACGGTGGTGCTTCCGCACGGTCTCGGCAAATCCGTCCGCGTTTTGGTCATTGCGAGCGGCGAAAAAGTCCGCGAAGCGCAGGATGCCGGCGCGGATTTTGTTGGCGGCGACGACATGGTTACGAAAATCATGGGAGGCTGGACGGACTACGACGCCGTGATTGCCACGCCGGACATGATGAAGTCCGCCGGCAAGCTGGGCAAAGTTCTCGGTCCCCGCGGGTTGATGCCCAACCCGAAGACCGGCACGGTCACGTTCGATGTGGCCAAAGCGATCAAAGAGACCAAGGCCGGCAAAGTTGAGTTCCGCGTCGATAAAGCCGGAATCGTCCATTGCGCCATCGGCAAAATTCAGTTTGACGCCGCGCATATCGCGGAAAACGCTCACGCGGTAATCGGCGCAGTCATCAAAGCCAAGCCTGCGGCAGCTAAAGGCAAGTACGTGAAAAAAATTACGCTGACCTCGACGATGGGCCCGGGCATTCCGATCGACCTGGTCGAATCGGAAACTCTTGCCGCAGCAGCTTAAACGCAGATTTTAAGGAAACGGGATCAATGAAAAAGCGCAGCGAAAAACAGCAGGACCTAGACAAACTGAAGCTGGAACTGGCCAAGGTCTCGACCGTGATTCTCACGACCTTCCAGGGCATCACCGTCGAAGCCGACACCAAGCTCCGCCGCGCCGTGCAGGCCGCAGGCGGCAAATACCAGGTCGTGAAAAACTCTCTCGCGGAGCGCGCCGGAGCCGGCACCCCCGCGGAAAATTTGCTCAAAAACCTGAGCGGCACGAATTCCATTGCCTACACGCAAACCGACGCGGTAGCGCTCGCCAAGGCGCTCACCAAGGTGGCCAAAGACGTCCCGGCGTTTCAATTCAAGTCCGGCGTGGTCGAAGGCCGCGTCATTTCCATCGCCGAAATTCAGCAGCTTGCGAATCTCCCTTCGAAGGAAGAGTTGCTCAGCAAGATCATGTTCCTGCTGAACGCGCCGGCGCAGCGCATCGCCATGGCGTTGAACGCCCTGCCGCGCAATCTCGCGGTCACCGTCAGCGAGGCCATCAAGGCCAACAAGTTTGGGTCTCCCGGGGCGGGTTCCGAGCCGGTTTCTGCACCAAGCCCTGAAGCGGCCCAGTAAGTTTAATTCCAAGTCTTGAGAGGAGAAGAAAGAGTCATGTCGAAAGTGGATACGATCCTGGATGAAATCAAGGGGCTGACGCTGCTAGAAGCGTCTGACCTCGTGAAGAAGATGGAAGAAACCTTCGGCGTTTCGGCGGCTGCGGCTACGGTTGTGGCGGCTGGCGGCGGAGCGGCGGCTGGCGGCGCGGCACCGGCGGAAGAGAAGACGGAATTTACGGTCGTTCTCACCGACGTGGGCGGCAACAAGATCAACGTCATCAAGGCGGTTCGCGAAGTCACGAGCCTCGGCTTGAAAGAAGCCAAGGACCTCGTCGACGGCGCTCCCAAGACCGTTAAAGAGGGCGTCAACAAGGAAGAAGCCGCGACCATCAAGAAGAAGTTCGAGGACGCTGGCGCCAAGGTCGAAATCAAGTAGTTTTTGTTTTACGGGCTTCGAGAAGGGGCGCGGCTGCTTGGATCGGCCAGTTTACCGGCTGGCACAAGCATGATCCGCCGCGCCAAAGGAACTCACGTACGCAAGTCGAGGCTGGTTATTCCTGCAACTCCGTTGGTCCTTTTTGGACCCAATGCAGCCGTGTGCTCGCTGACTTCGGGCCGGAAGCGCGCTACACCGACTGCATGTTTTTCTCCGATTTTTCCGCTATTCGCCCGAAAGGGAAGAGGTAGACCAAGCAATGCCAAATAGTCACCAGCACGTCAGGGAACGCGAGCGTCTCGATTTCGCGAAAATCCAGGGCTCGATTCAGATTCCGAATCTGATTGAAGTCCAGATGAAGTCCTATCAGCGTTTTCTGCAGATGGACCTCCTGCCGAGCGAGCGCGATGACGGCGGTCTGCAATCCGTCTTCACGTCCGTGTTTCCGATCAAGGATTTCCGCGAGATGTCGCAGCTGGAGTTCGTGGACTACTCGATCGGCAACTGGGAGTGCAAGTGCGGCAACCTGAAAGGTCTGCACCACCTGCGCGCCACTTGCCGCAACTGCGGCGCCTCGGTCGTCACCAATCCGTATCAGACCGGCGACGTCATCTGCCACAAGTGCGGCACGTTCAACAAGAACACGCCGACGTTCTGCAACAAGTGCGGCGATCCGGTGGCCATGCAGTTGAAGTACGACGTGAACGAGTGCCAGGAGCGCGGCATGACGTACTCCGCGCCGCTGAAAGTCACTATCCGTCTCACCATTTACGATAAGGATCCCGACAGCGGCGCGAAGACCATTCGCGACATCAAGGAGCAGGAAGTTTTCTACGGCGACATTCCGCTGATGACCGAGAACGGCACCTTCATCATCAACGGCACGGAGCGCGTCATCGTCAGCCAGTTGCACCGCTCTCCGGGCGTCTTCTTTGAAAGCGCCAATAATCGCTCCTATTTCCTCGGCAAGATCATTCCTTACCGCGGGTCGTGGGTCGAATTCGAATACGACACCAAGAATATTCTTTACGTGCGCATCGATCGCAAGCGCAAATTCCTCGGCTCCATCTTCCTGCGCGCGCTGGGCATGAAGTCCAACGAAGAAATCCTGCGCACCTTCTATCAGGTCGAGCGCATCTCGCTCCGCGAAAAGGATCTATTCTGGAACGTTTCGCCGGGCATCGTGGACCGCAAGCTGGCTCACGAAATCCGCAACCCGCGCTCCGAGGAAGTGATTGTCGGCGCGCACAAGCGCATTACCGAAAATCTCTTCAAGGAACTCATCAAAGCCAAGATCTCGCAGGTTCGCGCCGCTTTGGCCGACCTCGAAGGCGCGTACAGCGTCGCCGACGTGGTCAACCGCCAAACCGGTGAAGTTCTGCTCGAAGCCAACAAGCCTTTGACGCCCGAACTGTGGCAGGCCTTTGCCGAGGGCGGTATCACCGAAGTTGACGTGTTCTTCCCGGAACGCGACGACATCGGACTGGTGCTCTCTCGCACGCTGGACAAGGACGCCATCCGCTCTTCGAAGGAAGCGCTGATCGAAATCTACCGCAAGCTGCGTCCCGGAGATCCTCCGACGCTTGAAACGGCCACCAATCTTTTCCGCGGCATGTTCTTCGATCCGCGCAAGTACGATTTCAGCCGCGTCGGCCGCCTGAAGTTCAACATCAAGATGGGGCTCGACACGCCGCTCGACAACCGCACGCTCGATACGCCGGACTTCGTTTCTGCGATCAAGTATCTCTTCAAGCTGCGCAAGAACATCGGTGTGGTCGACGACATCGACCATCTCGGCAACCGCCGCGTCCGCGCGGTCGGTGAGTTGCTCGAAAACCAGTTCCGCATCGGCCTCGTCCGGATGGAACGCGCCATCAAGGAAAAGATGAGCGTGTACCAGGAAATGTCCACGGCCATGCCGCACGACCTGGTTAACGCCAAGCCGGTTATGGCGGCGATCCGCGAATTCTTCGGATCTTCGCAGCTCAGCCAGTTCATGGACCAGACCAACCCGCTTAGCGAAATCACCCACAAGCGGCGTCTTTCGGCTCTTGGACCGGGCGGTCTCTCGCGCGAACGCGCGGGATTCGAAGTGCGCGACGTTCACCCCACGCACTACGGCCGCATTTGCCCAATCGAAACGCCGGAAGGTCCGAACATCGGCTTGATCAGCTCGCTCTCCTGCTTTGCGCGTATCAATGACTACGGCTTTATCGAGTCGCCGTATCGCCGCGTAAAGGGCGGGCGCATCATCGACTACGTCCAGATCGTCAACGCCGGCGACAGCGAGTTCAAGGCCGGCGAAATCGTCGAGAAAGACAAAGTCGAAGAGCTAAACGAAGAGCTCAAGCGCCGCAAAGTTGTCTACGAGCCGTACTGCTTCTACCTATCTGCCTGGGAAGAAGACAAGTACGTCGTGGCGCAGGCCAACGTTTCGCTCGATGAGCGTTTGAAGATCACCACCGAGCTCGTCAACTGCCGCCAGGCCGGCAACTTCGTGCTCAAGAGCCGCGACGAAGTCGATTACGTCGACGTTTCGCCGAAGCAGCTTGTCTCCGTGGCCGCCAGCCTCATCCCGTTCCTCGAGAATGACGACGCCAACCGCGCGCTCATGGGTTCCAACATGCAGCGCCAGGCTGTGCCGCTCATTCGCGGGGAAGCGCCGCTCGTCGGCACCGGCATGGAACGCGTCACTGCGCGCGATTCCGGCGCAGTCGTGCTTTGCAAACGCGAAGGCATCGTCGATCAGGTCGATTCGGAGCGCATTATCGTGCGCGTCGAGTCCGATCACTCCGGCGTGCTTAGCCGCGAAGTAGGCGCGGACATCTATCAGCTCATCAAGTTCAAGCGCTCCAACCAGAACACGTGCATCAGCCAAAAGCCGTTCGTTCGCGTCGGCGATCGTGTGAAAAAGGGCCAGGTTCTTGCCGATGGTCCTTGCACCGAGCGCGGCGAACTGGCTCTCGGCCGCAACGTTCTCGTCGCGTTTCTTCCTTGGCGCGGTTACAACTTTGAAGACGCCATCCTCGTCAGCGAAAAGCTGGTGAAGGACGATTACTACACCTCGATCCACATCGAGGAGTACGAAATCGAGGCGCGCGACACCAAACTCGGTCCCGAGGAAGTTACTCGCGACATTCCCAACATCAGCGAATCCTTCCTCCGCAACCTGGATGAGAGCGGTGTCATTCGCATCGGCGCGGTCATCAAGCCGGGCGACATTCTGGTCGGCAAGGTCACGCCCAAGGGCGAGACCACGCTCACGCCGGAAGAAAAGCTCCTTCGCGCCATCTTCGGCGAAAAGGCCGGCGATGTTCGCGACGCTTCTCTCTATTGTCCTCCGGGCATCGAGGGCACCATCGTGGACGTCAAGATCTTCACCCGCAAGGGCGGTGAAAAGGACGAGCGCCACAAGGCCATCGAGGCCACGCAGGTCTTCAAACTGGAGAAGAACCTCGCCGACGAAATCCGCATCCTCACGGATGAGCGCCTCAAGCGCCTCTCGGATCTCCTGGGTGGAAAAATTCTCCAGGCCGACCTGCACGACGAAAAGACCAACAAGCGCCTGTTGACCAAGGGCGTTGAGCTCACGCGCGACCTGATCGAAAAGATCTCCACGCGCAACCTCAAGCGCCTCAAGCTCAACGAAAAGGATCCTCTCCTCATCGAGAAGATCGAAGAAATCGAGGAGATGACCTCGCGCCAGATCGACGTCCTCCGCAAGATCACCGAGGAACGCAAGGAAAAGCTCAAGAAGGGTGACGAGCTGCCTCCCGGCGTCATCAAGCTGGTCAAGGTCTATATCGCCATGAAGCGCAAGCTTTCCATCGGCGACAAAATGGCCGGACGCCACGGTAACAAGGGTGTCATCGCCCGCATCGTGCCGCAGGAAGACATGCCGTACCTTCCCGATGGCACGCCGGTCGAGATCGTTCTCAATCCTCTCGGCGTTCCTTCGCGTATGAACGTCGGGCAGGTTCTCGAGACGCACCTCGGCTGGGCTTCCAAGGAGCTAGGCAACAGCCTCAAGCGTTTGCTGAGCAAGGAAGTCAAAGCCGAGGCTTTGCGCCGCTGGTTCCGCGAGGTGTTCAGCGAGACGACCGTATGGAAGACGCTGGCGAAACTTAGCGACGATGAATTGCTCGATTACGCCGAAGGGTTCAAGGACGGCATTCCCTTTGCCACGCCGGTGTTTGACGGCGCTCGCGAACCGGAAATCCGCCACTTGCTCGAAGTCGCTGGCTTGCCGCACGCCGGCAAGATCAATCTCTTCGACGGCATGACCGGCGACCAGTTCGACCAGCCGGTCACGGTCGGCTACATCTACATGCTCAAACTTTCGCATCTCGTCGACGACAAGATTCACGCGCGCTCCATCGGTCCGTACTCGCTCATTACCCAGCAGCCGCTGGGCGGTAAAGCGCAGTTCGGTGGCCAGCGCTTCGGCGAAATGGAAGTCTGGGCGCTCGAAGCGTACGGCGCCGCGCACATCCTGCAGGAGTTGCTCACGGCCAAGTCCGACGACGTTTATGGCCGCGCCAAAATCTACGAGGCCATCGTCAAAGGCGAGCCGGGTATCGAACCCGGCGTGCCCGAGTCGTTTAACGTCCTCGTGCGGGAGTTGCAGTCGCTCTGTCTCGACGTCGAATTGATGAAGCGGCAAAAGCCGCCAACAGAGAAAGCCGCCGATTAACCGCAGGGGCACGATATATCGTGCCCCTGCAAGCAACACTTGGTGATTTTGTTGTTTTGGTTTTTGGGTTCTCAGCCGGCCCGGTGCAAAACATCAGGCCGCGGCCCCTGGCGAAAGCCGGGGGAGGGAGGAAACAACCTTGTATCGCAGCAGCCCTTATGATCGCGCCAGTTTGATCGCCGATTTCGATTCCATTCGAATCAGCTTGGCGAGTCCGGAAAAAATTCGTTCGTGGTCCCATGGTGAAGTCACCAAGCCGGAGACCATCAACTACCGCACGTTCAAGCCCGAGCGCGACGGCCTTTTCTGCGCCAAGATTTTTGGCCCCGTCACCGATTGGGAATGTCTGTGCGGCAAATACAAGCGCATGAAGCATCGTGGCGTTATCTGCGATAAGTGCGGCGTCGAAGTCACTCTCAGCAAAGTCCGCCGCGAGCGTCTCGGCCACATTGAGCTGGCTTCGCCCTGCTCGCACGTCTGGTTCTTCAAGGGCCTGCCTAGCCGCATCGGTTACTTGCTGGACATTTCCATGCGCGACCTCGAGCGCATTCTTTACTTCGAGGCCTTCGTCGTCGTGGATCCCAACGAAGTCGCCGTTCTTCGCGAGCGCGAAGTTCTGCTCGAAGACAAATACCGCGAGCTGCAGAAGGAATATCCCGGCCAGTTCGTCGCCAAGATGGGCGCCGAAGCCATCAAGGAGCTGCTCCGCCGCGTCGAAGTGGATAAGCTCTCCGAGGAACTCCGCGAGAAGATGAAGACCGATCCTTCTCTTCAGAAGCGCATCAAGTTCGCCAAGCGCTTGAAGGTGCTCGAAGCTTTCCGCAAGAGCGGCAACAAGCCGGAGTGGATGATTCTCGACGTGGTCCCGGTCCTTCCGCCGGAGTTGCGCCCGCTCGTGCCTCTCGATGGCGGCCGCTTCGCCACTTCCGATCTCAACGACCTTTATCGCCGCGTCATCAACCGCAACAACCGCCTCAAAAAGCTCATGGAGCTTCGCGCCCCGGACGTCATCGTGCGCAACGAAAAGCGCATGCTCCAGGAAGCTGTTGACGCGCTCTTTGACAACGGCCGCCGTGGCCGCGTTCTGCGCGGCACCAACAACCGCCCGCTCAAGTCCCTCAGCGATACCCTCAAGGGCAAGCAGGGCCGCTTCCGCCAGAATCTTCTCGGCAAGCGTGTCGATTACTCCGGCCGCTCCGTCATCGTTGTCGGCCCGGAGCTAAAACTCAACCAGTGCGGCCTCCCCAAGAAAATGGCTCTCGAGCTCTTCAAGCCCTTCATCTATCACAAGCTTGAAGCCCAGGGACACTGCACCACCATCAAGCAAGCCAAGGAAATGGTCGAACAGCAGGAGCCTGTGGTTTGGGACATTCTCGAGGACGTCATTCGCGAGCATCCCGTGCTTCTCAACCGCGCTCCCACGCTTCACCGCCTCGGCATTCAGGCGTTCGAACCGGTGCTCGTCGAAGGCAAAGCCATCCGCATTCATCCGCTCGTCTGCACTGCGTTCAACGCGGACTTTGACGGCGACCAGATGGCCGTGCACATCCCTCTTTCGCCGGAATCCCAGGTGGAAGCCTCCGTGCTCATGCTCAGCTCGCGCAACATCCTCTCGCCCGCCCACGGTCTGCCTCTGGCCGTTCCGTCGCAGGACATGGTTCTCGGCATCTATTACTTGACCAAGTCCAAGCCCGGCGCCAAGGGCGAAGGCCGCGTCTTCGGTCAGTCGGATGAAGTCGTCCTCGCTCTCGAAGCCGGTGAAGTCGAGCTGCTCACCCCGATCCGCCTCCGTTATAGCGGCGAAGTGATTGACCTCACCACTGCCTACGACGATCAAGACGTGCCGCACACCGAGCCCGTCAAGATGGAGCGCCAGTTCATCCAGACCACCGTCGGCCGTGTTATTTTCAATTCGCACCTGCCGGCCAAGTTTCCCTACGTGAATGGTCTTCTCAAAAAGAAGGGCGTCCAGCAGCTCGTCTATTACGCCTACTTGCGCTATGGCTTGGAGGACACCGTTGTCCTGCTTGATCACTTGAAGGAGCTGGGCTTCACGTACGCCACCAAGTCCGGCATCTCCATCGGCATCGACGACATGCTCATCCCCAGCGACAAATACAAGCTGGTCGAAAACGCCGAAAAGGAAGTCGTCAAGGTTCAGCAGCAATACCTCGACGGCGCCATCACCAACGGCGAGCGCTACAACAAGGTCATCGCTATCTGGGGCGACATCACGGAACGCGTCGCGGATGAAATGTTCAAAGCCCTCGAGAATCAGGACAAAGAGGGCAACATCAACCCCGTGTACGTCATGGCGGACTCCGGAGCACGCGGTTCGAAACAGCAAATCCGCCAGCTTTCCGGTATGCGCGGTTTGATGGCCAAGCCCTCCGGCGAAGTCATCGAAACGCCCATCACCTCCAACTTCCGCGAAGGCCTCACCGTGCTGCAGTACTTCATCTCGACCCACGGCGCGCGCAAAGGCTTGGCGGATACGGCGCTCAAGACCGCCGATTCCGGCTACCTTACCCGCCGGCTCGTCGACGTAGCTCAGGACGTCATCATCAATGAGCGCGACTGCGGCACCACGGACGGCATCTACGTTGAACCCATCGTCGAAGCCGGCGTCGAAGTCGAGCCCTTGCGCGACCGCATCGTCGGCCGCGTTTCCCTCGACAAGATCAAGGACTTCGAAGGCTCGGTGATCGTCGACGTCAACCAGGAAATCACCGAAGACCTCGCCAACCAGGTGCAAGCCGCCGGTATCGAGCGCGTGCGCATCCGTTCCGTGCTCACTTGCGAATCCCGCCGCGGAGTTTGCGCTCTCTGCTACGGCCGCAACCTCGCCTCCGGTCGCATGGTTGAGCTCGGTGAAGCCGTCGGCGTCATCGCCGCGCAATCCATCGGCGAGCCCGGCACTCAGTTGACCATGCGTACCTTCCACATCGGCGGAACCGCCACGCGCGTTTCCGAGCGTTCCACGCTCGAAGCCCGCAACAACGGCGTCGTGAGGTTCGTGGACCTCAAGTTCGTCGAGGGCCGCGGCGGCACTTCGATCGCCATGAACCGTTCCGGTCTTATCGCCATCGTCGACGAAAAGGACCGCGAGAAGGAGCGCTACCACGTCGTTTACGGTGCGCGCCTCCGCGTTCAGGACGGCGAACACGTCACCCACGGCCAGATCCTTGCCGAATGGGATCCCTTCACCTTCTCGATCCTTACCGAAACCGCCGGCTCCATAAGGTTTGATGATTTGAAAACCGGCGTGACCATTGAAGAGCAGGTGGACGAAGTGACCGGCCTCTCGCAAGACGTCGTCACTCTTCCTCCCGGCGATGAGAAGCATCAGCCCGCGATTCTTGTCCGCGATTCCTCCGGCAAGGTCCGCAAAAAGTACCTCATGCCTTCTCGCGCTCACTTGATGGTCAAGGACGGCGACGAAGTGCAAGCCGGAGACGTGCTCGCGAAGATTCCGCGTGAAACCACCAAGACCAAGGACATCACCGGTGGTCTCCCGCGCGTCGTCGAACTCTTCGAAACCCGCAAGCCCAAGGATCCCGCCGTCATCAGCGAAGTCGACGGCGTCGTCCGCTACGGTGACATCGCCAAGGGCATGCGCAAGGTCTACGTCGAAAGCGAAGATGGCAAGACCACCAAGGAATATTCCATCCCGCGCGGCGTGCACATCAACGTTCAGGAAGGCGATCACGTCAAGGCCGGCGAGGCCCTCATTGATGGCCCGCTCAACTTGCACGACTTGCTCGCCGTCCTCGGCGAAAAGTTCACGCAAGCTTATCTTGTCAACGCCATTCAAGAGGTCTACCGCCTCCAGGGCGTCAACATCAACGACAAGCATATCGAAACCATCTCGCGTCAAATGATGCGCTGGGTCAAGGTCGAAGACGTGGGCGACACCCAGTTCCTCCTCGAAGAGCAGGTGGACAAGTTCCGCTTCCGCGAGGAAAACGACCGCGTCATCGCCGACGGTGGCCGTCCCGCTACCGGGCGTCCGTTGCTTCTCGGCATCACCAAGGCCTCGCTCTCGACCGATTCTTTCATCTCGGCCGCGAGCTTCCAGGAGACCACGCGCGTGCTCACCGAAGCGGCTGTTGCCGGCAAGGTGGACTACCTCCGCGGCCTCAAGGAAAACGTCATCATGGGCCGCCTCATCCCCGCTGGCACGGGCCTCGAACACTACCGCAGCATTCAGCTGCTGACGGAAATGCCTCCGCCCGCTCCCGTCGAGGATATTCCGGAAGCCGCCGAACTCACGGCGGAAGAAGCTGCGGCTCTCGACTTCCTCCAAAAGGACACCGAAGCCGACGCTGCCACGGAAGGCTAACCTGCTTGAACGGCGGAGTTACCCTCCTTCGTCATGACTGATCCAATAAAGCGTCCCGGTTCGCCCCGGGACGCTTTACTTTTAAAGCACTTTGTACAGGTAACGTTCAGGCACCGCCTGACGTCCTCGTCATTGCCCGTTCTTCACGCCCTTTCTACAATAACTTGTGCAATTATCGGGCGGTTCCTGGCCTCTCTCGCCAGCCCCCGTCCGCGTCTCCATGCCCAAACACGACGAGTTCTCTTCAGGTTCCGCAAAAGGTTCTCCGTCTGGCGGTTCCAGCCGCCCCACGGTTGCGTCTCGCTTCGAGCAGTTTGAGAAACGCCAGAACGAACTCTGGCGGCTCACCTTTATTCTCCTCCTGATCCTTTCGATCGTCTTTGCCTTCACCTCATGGAGCACCATTCGTTCTCTGGCTCTCCGTTTTGAAGCCCTGCCGATTGGCCTCGTCGTCCTCGTCGTTCTTTTTGGCCTCTATGCCTGGAAGCGCACGCAGGAAATCTCCGAGCTGCGCGGTCTGGTCCGCGGCCTTGAACACCACGAGGCCGCTCCTCCCAGCGACAAGCAGATGGACCAGCTTCTTGCTGTCATCTCGCGCTCCCAGCAGGGCTATCGCGACCTCATCGATTCCTTTGACGACATCCTCATCGCCCTCTCACTGGAAGGCGAAATCCGCGCTGTGAATCAGAGCTTCGCGGACCTTGTTGGTGCCAGCTTCCAGCAGATCATCGGCCGCCCGGTTACGGATTTCCTCGAAGAGGGTGGCGGAGAGGGTGCCGAATTAATCCGCCGCGCCATGCCCCGTTTTGTCGAACGCCGCCACTGGTCCGGCATCATCCAGGTCCGGCTCAAGAAACAGAATTCCGTTTGCTATTTCGACTGCGTCGCTCACGCTATGACGCGTGACAACAAAGTCCATGGCCTCACCGTTCTCGGCCGCGACATCACCGCGCTCCGCAAGAACGAAGCTCGCTTCACCGAACTCTTCGAAACTCTCCAGGAAGGCATTTACATTACTGTTCCCGACGGCGCCATCCTGGACGCCAATCCCGCCCTCGTCCGCATGCTCGGCTATGATTCCAAGGATGAATTGCTCCTCAAACATGTCCAGGAGATCTTCCCGGACCGTGCCGAGAGAAAATCGCTCGTGGAAGAAGTCGAGCGCCAATCCAGCCCCCAGGGCCACGAGATTACTTTGCTGCGCAAGGATGGCTCTCCTGTCGTTTGCCTGAATACCGTCTCCGCCGTTCGAGACACTTCCGGCCGCGTCATTCGTTATCAGGGCTCCGTCATGGACGTCACCGCCCGCCGCCAGATGGAGCGTCAGCTCCACAAAGAGCAGGAGTTTGCCCGCCGCCTCGTGGACAGCTTCCCGGATCTCATTCTCGTCGTGGATACCGGCTTGCATTACACGTTTGTTAGTCCGCGCTGCAAGGAGGTTCTCGGCTATGAGGTCTCCGAAACCGCGGATATGCAGTTCGGAGGGCGTACCCATGCCGAGGATCTTCCCATCCTCTTGGGGCTCCTCTCGGATATTCTCGCTGCGCGTCAGACGTACGCCTCCCATGAGGTTCGCGTTCGCCACAAGCTCGGCGAATGGCGCCGCATCCGCTTCAATTTCAGCCCTCTTGCGGATGAAACCGGAAAAATCGAAGGCGTGGTTCTTTCCGGCCGCGATGTCACGGAACTCAAACGGCTGGAAGAGCAGCTCATCCAGGCGGAAAAGCTTGCTGCCATGGGCCAGATGCTCGCGGGCGTCGCGCACGAGCTCAACAACCCTCTCACTGCCATTCTTGGCGTCACGGAATTATTGCGCGAACGCCCCAATGAGGATCAGGCCACCAAGCGCCAGCTCGAATTGACTCATCGCCAGGCTCGCCGCGCCGCGCGTATCGTTCAGAATCTTCTCGAATTCTCCCGGCCGGCCTCGCCCCAGAAGAAGCCCGTTGATCTCAACAGCATCATCGAACGGACTCTGCAGTTGCACGAGCATTCTCTCCGCAGAAACAACGTCGAGCTTGATTTCCGTCCTCAGCCGGACTTGCCTGGCGTCGTTGGCGACGCCAATCAGCTCATTCAAGTCTTTCTCAATCTCGTCACCAACGCCGAGCAGGCCATTCGTGAGGTCCGTGAATCGGGTCGTATTCAGATCCGCTTTGCCCGTCTCGGTTCTCGCATTTCCGTCGCTTTCCAGGACGATGGTATCGGCCTTCGGCCTGAATCCATCCCTCGGCTCTTCGACCCCTTCTACACCACCAAGCGTCCTGGCGGCGGCACGGGCCTTGGTCTCAGCATCTGCCTCTCTATCATTCGCGAACATGGCGGCACCATTGAAGCCGAAGCCCTTCCTGCTGGCGGCTCCGCGTTCACGGTTTATCTCCCGGCTTCCCTCGAGCAAGCGTCCCCTTTCCCGAGTCTTGCAACCCCTGCTCCGATCGGCGCGGTGTCGCCTGCCTCACTCGGCCTCTTAAGCGGTCGTTCCATTCTTATTCTTGACGACGAGGAAAGTCTCCGCAGCCTGCTCTTCGAGGGTTTAGTCACTCACGAATTGCGCGTCGACTGCGCGGGCACCTTGGAAGAAGCCCTTGCCCTCGTCGCCCAGCATCCTCATGATGCTCTGCTTTGTGATTTGAATCTCTCTCAAGACGGCAACTATCTCAGTGGCAAGACGGCAGCCCAGCAAATCCTCGCAGCCGCGCGCGGGCGCAAACCGGCGGTAATCTTTATGACTGGTGATCTGATGGAATCTTCTCAATTGGAGGGTGGGCCCGGCCAGCCCCGCTTCTTGCAGAAACCCTTCCGCATTTCCGACGTCCTGGCTCTTCTCCAGCAAGTCTTCGCCGCCGCCCCGTCTGATACCACGCCTTAATGAAGCCTTCGCAACGCCGGCCGGCGGGTTGCAAGCACCTGGCGAAGCCTTAGCAGTAGTTTTTGACTTGGGGGGTGCCGCACCCTTCGGTTTTAAGGGTGCGGGTTTTGATTCTTCCCCGAAGTTGCTGCTTCCACTTTCCCTCTTCGGCCGGAATCGATCCGAATTCTGGCGGGAGGCGAACCCACGAGCAGTTGGTTTTGACTTGGGGGGTGGGCGGGTGGCAAGCAGGTAGGGGGGTGGCAAGCAGGTAGCGAAGCCTTAGCAGTAGTTTTTGACTTGGGGGGTGCCGCACC
>Ga0134121_10002468_pt1 | contig 15988 bp, 14 predicted proteins | sample KB301_FD_96463 | JGI IMG/M metagenome (GOLD analysis project Ga0134121, IMG submission 96463) | Terrestrial soil microbial communities without Nitrogen fertilizer from Kellogg Biological Station, Michigan, USA - KB3-0-1 | ecosystem: Environmental > Terrestrial > Soil > Unclassified ... | reverse complement strand
GGCCGGACGCTCTCGGGCAGCGTCCGCACCAACTATTCAAAGAACGGAGCCATCAATATGCTCTGCGCCTCGCTTCTCAATCGCGGCAAGACGATCCTCCACGGCATTCCGCATATTGAAGAAGTCTCCCGCTATATCGAGATCATGGAAAGCCTCGGCGTATCCGTGCGCTGGCTTTCTCCGGCCGACTCAGGACAAATTGTTTCAGACACGCTTGAGATCATCCCGCCGGCAAAGCTCTCGCTCGAAAAGATGAATCTCGATGCGGCCCGCCGCACGCGCTCATTCACCTTCGTCGGCGCGCTCATCCACTGGAGCACCGGATTCTCATTCCCCCATTCGGGCGGATGCAAGATGGGCGAGCGCACGATCGCCGCGCACAAATACGGACTCGGCAAATTCGGCGTGAAGATAAAGACCTTGGAAAACAGCTACGCTATCCGGCATACAAAATTGAAGCCTGCCGACTTCGTGCTCTATGAATCAAGCGATACGGGCGCTATCGCCATGCTCATTGCCGCAGCGGGCATTCCCGGAAAGACCGTTATCCGCTTTGCGCCGCCCAACTATCAGGTGCAGGACGTCTGCTTCCTTATCGAGAAGATGGGCATACGCATCGACGGCATCGGCACGACAACGCTCACCGTGCATGGCCGCAAAGATATCCACGAGACCGTCGAGCATTGGAACAGCGAAGACCCGATCGAATCGATGTTCTTCCTTTCCGCCGGGATCGTCACCCGCTCGACGCTCACGGTGACCCGCTGCCCGATCGAATTCATCGAACTCGAGATGGAGAAGCTCTGCCAGATGGGCGTCCGAATGAAGATCGGCAAGCAGTATGCTTCGAACAACGGGCGGACGAAGCTCGTCGACATCACGGTCATGCCGTCGAAGCTCGTCGCTCCGATCGAAAAGCTCCACGCGCAGCCGTTCCCCGGAATGCAGAATGACAATCTTCCCTTTTTCGTCCCGATCGCAACCCAAGCCAAGGGCACGACGCTCATCCACGACTGGACCTGGGAGAATCGCGCGATCTATTTCACCGAGCTCAACAAGCTCGGCGCGAATGTCCGCCTGCTTGATCAGCACCGCGCGATCGTCGAAGGGCCGACAAAGCTCAAAGGCGCCCAGATCGTCTGTCCGCCGGCGCTCCGCCCCTCCGCCACCATCCTCATCGCCATGCTCGCGGCCGAAGGCACCTCCATGCTCCGCAACGTCTACTCGATCACCCGCGGATATGAGGAGATCGCCGAGCGCTTAAACGCGCTTGGGGCAAAGATCCGCGTGGTTCGGGGCGTATAGTAATAAAATGTCATTCCCGGCTTGACCGGGAATCCAGGCTCATTGAATTCAAATACGAACCTGGATTCCGGCTCGTAGGCCGGAATGACACAACACAAAAAAATTATTTTATGAGAATACTTTCAATCGAATCATCCGCCGACGAGACGGCAACCGCTATTCTCTCGGCGCAGCGCGGCACATTCAAGCTCGAAGCGCATGCGGTGGCATCGCAGATAAAGCTCCACGAACAATACGGGGGCATTTTTCCCATGATGGCCAAGCGCGAGCACGCAAAAAACATCACGCCGCTTCTTATCGCAACGCTCCGCCAAGCCAAGCTCCTCAAAAAAAAGCCGCAGACGGCCGCGCCGAAACTTCTTGGAAAACTTGCAAAGCTCCTCGAGCGCGAAGCCGAGCTCTTTGCGGCAGTGAAAGATCTCATAACCACATATGAAAAGCCGCGAATCGATCGCATCGCCGTCACGGTCGGCCCCGGGCTCACGCCCGCGCTCTGGGTCGGCATTAATTTTGCCCGCGCGCTCGCGCTCGCCTGGAACATCGAGATCGTGCCAGTCAATCATATGGAAGGGCACATTCTCTCGGTTTTTCCAACAGAAAAGAAAGCGGGATTCCGGATCGGCATCGTGCGCTTTCCCGTCATCTCGCTTCTTGTCTCCGGAGGACATACGGAAATCATTGTCGTAAAGGGCATCGGCAAGTATACGCTTGCCGGCCAGACGCGCGACGACGCCGCAGGCGAAGCATTCGACAAAGTGGCCCGCATGCTCGGGCTTCCCTATCCGGGAGGACCGCAGATCTCAAAGCTTGCCGCTATGGCGCGAAAGCAAAAGCTTCCCCGCACCGTAAAGCTGCCGCGCCCAATGATCGATTCGAAGGATTTTGATTTTTCTTTCTCCGGATTGAAAACGTCTGTCCTCTATCTGCTCCGCGATCTGGAAAAAGCCGGAACGCCGACCGACGACCGCCTGCGCATGGAAATCGCCCGCGAATTCGAAGACGCAGTGTGCGATGTGCTCATCAAAAAAACGCTTGGAGCGGCAAAGATGCACAAAGCCAAGCGCGTCATCGTGGGCGGCGGCGTATCGGCCAACAAAGAGCTTGCCAAACGCCTAACCAAAGAAGCAAAGGCGCATGCGCTCGAAGTTGCCTTTCCCGCAAAGAATCTCTCGACAGACAACGCCATCATGATCGGCCTTGCCGGATATTTCTCAAAAAAAGTTTCCGTGAACTCGAAAGCGCTCATCGCCAAAGGCAACATGGCTTTATAGAAATTGTATCTGTGTCATTCCCAACTTCCCGCACCAGGCGGGCAAGGATCGGGAATCCAGGTTTTTAATTCAAATGCACCGCCCCTCAATCCTCTCCTTAGTAAAGGAGAGGAGGAAACAAACCTCATCGAAAAAGAAAAACCCGTGATCATCAAATGATGGTCACAGGTTTTATTGTTTTATTCCATCGTACATACGATTACTCGTAGTGAATCTCTCTTCCTCCCCTTACGATCGTGAGGATCGGATCTTTCTTCGCACGCGGCACTACCTTGCCGACAATGCGCGCTTTTACTCCGTGAATGCTGGCAACGGTCATGAGCGCCTGTGCGGCATCTTTTGTGCAATACACTTCCATCCGGTGCCCGCAATTGAAGTTCTGCAGCATCTTCTTCCAGGGCTCGCCGGATTCTTTCTGTATCAGATTGAACAGCTGCGGCATCGGGAACATGTTGTTCTTTATCACGCGGACCTTGGGACTGAGGAATTTCATCACTTTCGTCTGTCCGCCGCCTGAACAGTGGATGATTGCATGAAGATCTTCCTTGTTCAATACCTCGCGGATCTCCGTGAAGATCGGCGCATACGTGCGCGTCGGCGAAAGAACGAATTTCCCGAGCGATATTTTCTGCCGGGTTTCGGTGATCAAAATCTGGGTCTGCAACTGATGCTTTCCGCAATAGACGACTGTCTGATCAGTCCGAGGATCGAGCGTATCGGGATACTTTTGGCCCGTCGCTTTGTCGAAAAGATCATGACGCGCCGAAGTGAGACCATTCGAGCCCATGCCCGAATTGTAGTCTTTTTCATAATATGACTCCCCGAAAGAAGCAAGCGCCACAATAAGATCGCCGGCCTGAATATTCGGAGTGATCACGGCAATGCGCGCCATGCGAGTGGTCAGCACTCCGTCCACAACGATCGTACGCACCAGATCGCCGACATCGGCTGTTTCTCCGCCGGCAAATGCAATATTAATGCCGAAGGTTTTGAGCTCATCGATGAATTCCTGCGTGCCCTCGATAAGCGCGGTGAGCACTTCCTGAGGAATCAGGTTTTTGTTGCGGTCGATGATCAGGGTGTAGAGCATTTTTTCGCTCGTCGCGCCGATGCATAAGACATCATCGAGATTCATTACCAATGAATCAACAGCGATGCCCTTCCAAACGGACAGATCGCCTGTTTCTTTCCAGTACGCATACGCAAGGGCTGACTTTGTGCCCGCGCCGTCTGCATGCGAGATGGTGCAATAATTATCATCGCCCGCAATGTCGGGCAGGATCTTGCAGAACGCTGTCGGATACAACCCCTTGGATAGATTTTTTATCGCAGCGTGGACCTCGTTCTTCTGTGAGGAGACTCCCCGCTTCGAATACAGATCATTTTCGACCCCTTTCTTTTCTTTGGTACTCTGGTCTTTTTTCATACATGTATTTTTAAAAGTGGAGAAATATATTCGGGATGACAATACTATAAAATATGGGTTGTGGCAATGGCGGGCGGCGGCGAAAGCCGCCGCCCGCCCAAATTGTGCCCCAATTGAAAAATACCCTTAAAATGCTATAGTTTTAAAACAACAATATATGCACAACGACAATAACATTCCCGAAAGCCTCCTCAAGCCGTACAGCTCGAAAGACACCGAGTCGCGCATCTACTCCATATGGGAAGAAAGCGGCTTTTTCAATCCGGATGTCTGCGTGGAAAAAGGCATTACCAGCCCCGACGCAGAGCCATTTTCAATCGTCCTCCCTCCTCCGAACGTCACCGGCACGCTCCATCTCGGACACTCTTTTGAAGACACCATGGAGGACGTGCTCGTGCGCTACAACAGAATGCGCGGCAAAAAAACAGTATGGATACCGGGAACGGACCATGCAGCCATCGCAACACAGTCAAAAGTCGAAAAAATGCTCGAAAAAGAAGAGGGCAAGCGGAAGCAGGACCTCGGCCGGGAAGCATTTCTCGCGCGCGTCGAAAAATTCGCGCAAGAATCCCATGATACTATTGTCGGTCAGCTGCGGCTCATGGGAGCATCGCTTGATTGGAGCCGCGAAGCATTCACGCTCGATGCGGAGCGCAATCTTTCGGTACGTACGGCATTCAAGCGGATGTATGACGACGGCCTGATCTATCGCGGGCATCGCATCGTAAACTGGGACCCCAAAGGCCAGACGGTGATCTCTGACGACGAGATCGTGCACGAAGAGCGCACGGCAAAGCTCTATACGTTTAAATACTCAAAGGACTTCCCGATTTCCATCTCAACGACCCGCCCGGAAACGAAAGTCGGCGACACTGCCGTTGCCGTCAATCCGGAAGACGAGCGCTACCAGGAATTCATCGGCAAAGAATATGATGCTGTGTTTTGCGGCGTGCCGATCCACATACGGATCGTTGCTGACGAGGCCGTTGAAAAAGAATTCGGCACCGGCGCTCTCGGCGTGACGCCGGCACACAGCCAGACCGATGCTGAGATCGCTTCGCGCCATAATTTGCCGACCAAACAAGTCATCAACGAGTACGCAAAAATGATGGTGGGCGGGGAGAATATTCTCGGCAAAAAAACGACCGAAGCCCGCGATGTTATCGTTGCCTGGCTCAAAGAAGAAGGCCTGCTCGAAAAAGAAGAAGACATCGCGCAGAACATCTCGACCGCAGAGCGCTCGGGCGGCATCATCGAACCGCTCCCCAAGCTGCAGTGGTTCATCAATGTGAACAAGCCCATCGCCTCGCGCGGCAACAAAACACTCAAAGAACTCATGCTCGAGCCGGTAAAGAACGGAAATATCAGCATTCTCCCGGACCGTTTTGAAAGCGTCTATTACAACTGGGTGGAGAATTTGCGCGATTGGTGCATTTCCCGCCAGATATGGTACGGACATCAGATTCCTGTCTGGTATAAAACATCCGAGGATGCCCAGGCCTCTCCGGAGATATTCTGTGGAATAGAAAAACCTTCCGAAGACGGCTGGGTGCAGGATGAGGACACGCTCGATACATGGTTTTCGTCAGGGCTTTGGACGTTCTCAACGCTCGGATGGCCGAATACTACTTCCGATCTGAAGACATACCACCCGAATACCATTGTCATGCCCGGCTATGAGATCCTTTTCTTCTGGGTGGCGCGCATGATCCTCATGTCTCAGTATCTCCTTGGAGAGATCCCATTCAAGACCGTATACATGCACGGCATCGTTCGGGACAGCAAAGGCAAAAAATTCAGCAAGTCGGCAAATAACGGCGTTGATCCGCTCGAGGTCATCAATCAGTATGGAACCGATGCGCTTCGCATGTCGCTCGTTGCCGGCGTGGGTCCGGGAAATGACATTAAGTTTGACCTCCAAAAAGTGAAAGCTTACTCGAAATTCGCCAACAAGCTTTGGAATATCGAGCGCTTCATACTCGAAAGCACGGCTACGCTTGAATCATCCAAAGATGCGGCGCTCGATACGGAGGATCAGGCAACGCTTGATGAGCTCGCCGCATTTATGAAAGAGATCACCCAGGAGATGGAAGAGTTCAAATTTTATATCGTTGCGGAAAAACTCTATCACTATGTTTGGCACACGTTTGCCGACATCATCATCGAACGAAGCAAGAAGAAGATCGCCGAGGATGCCGGCAAAGAATCGGCCCAAACAATGCTTCTCCTTGCACTGCCGATCCTTCTCAGGGCACTGCACCCGTTCATACCTTTCATTACCGAAGAGCTGTGGAGCTTGCTCCCCGGCGATAAAAAGGGTTTACTTATGGTAGCGAAGTGGCCCGTCATGAGCCCGTCGAACTGACCATGCAAAGCATAACATTCGCAAATCATCCCGCTGCGATCATCCTCGCCATCCTCGTCGGCACCGTCCCGGCGCTCTTGTGGCTCTTTTTCTGGATCCATGAAGATCCGAGCGGGCGCAAAGAGCCGCTCGGCCTTATTGCCATCACGTTCCTCGCCGGCATGCTTGCGGTCATCTTCGTGCTCCCCGTCGAAAAGTTCATCTCTGTCCTCTCAACCGACAAAACCCTCCTCATCGTGCTCTGGGCCGCAAGCGAAGAGCTGATGAAATATCTCGTGTTCGTGGTGGTGCTCTCCCGATGTCCGTGGATCGATCAGCCGGTAGAGTATCCGATATACATGATGACGGTGGCGCTCGGATTCGCCGCGCTCGAAAACGGGCTCTATCTCATTCATCCGGTCGCCGTGGGAACCGCAACGGTTTCTTTCCTCACTGGAAACTTGCGCTTCCTCGGCTCAACGCTCCTCCACTCGGTATCGAGCGGCATTATCGGCATTTCCATCGGCCTTGCGTATTTCAAGGGCGGCGGAACGAAGGCATCGTTCGCGCTTTTCGGAATTCTCACGGCCGTCGCCTTGCATAGCGTCTTTAACTTTTTTATAATGAAGAATAACGGAGAGAACTTCATCCAGATCTTCGGATTTCTCTGGGTTGTGACGATTATCATCATGCTTCTCTTTGAGAAGCTCAGGCGTATGGGCGCTTATGTCGAAAAACCAAGCCTAAGCACGCAGTAAAAAATCTCCTATGGCAAAGAAAGAAAAAAGATCGTTTTTTGAGCGGATCACCGGCGGCATACGCATGAAGGAAGACGACGCGCTCGAAGAAAATCCGGGCATGCGCCTTCAGGCGCATGAAGACGCTGCCGGCGGCGAGCCGTGGAGCGAGGAAGATACCGAGGGCGAGCTTGCGCTCGATGTCTATCAGACGGCCACCGACATCATCGTGCAGACATTCGTCGCAGGCGTACGCCCTGAAGACCTTGAGATCAACATCACGCGCGACATGCTCACCATCCGCGGCAAGCGCCAGGAAAACCAGGCCATCCAGGCCGGAGACTTCTTCAGCCGCGAACTCTACTGGGGCAGATTTTCACGAACCGTTTCCCTGCCGCAGGAGATCGAGCCCGAAGATGCCGACGCCATCGAGCGCCACGGGCTGCTCACCATCCGGCTTCCGAAGATCGACCGCAACAAGAAGGCAAACCTCAAAGTAAAATCGGTATAATATCAAAAAGGCCCCGCATACGCGGGGCCTTTTTGATGCGAAACAAATCATTCCTTCGGAGCAAGCACGCGCAGAAGCGAATTCGACACGAGAACGATCGCAATGGTGATGATGATCGCATAGGTGAACTTTGCGATCAATCCGCCGGTATCGAGCGGAAAGAAATGCTTGATCGTCTCGCTGATCGCGTCATTCCAGGCAAGGCCGGCAACAAGGCCGAGCGCTGTAAGAATATAGCCGGCGGTCTTCTCGCGAAGCTCCCTGCGAATCGCAGCTTTCTTCTCGCTTTCTGTTTTTGTCTGTGTCTGTTCCATAGAGATTTTTTTATTATCCGAATAAATCGGGGTGATACTCGTCGTATACCTCGGGCGCACTATTGCTCATTTCATCCGTTGCCCGGTAGTAGAGATTCTTGTCGCCGATGATTCCTGCAACATCCGCGAGGAGAGCCCACAGCTCAAGCGCCTGCTCCGGAGCTCCTATTCCCTTGTATGCATGCGCCGCGGTTTCAAGACCTTCGATGGCCTGCGAACGGAGCGGATCGGGCATCTGCACGGAACGCAGCATCCGCTCAATGAGTTTCTGGATGCGCGCCGTTTCTTTTTCGGTGCGCTCGGGCTTTCCGATGAGCGCAAGAAGCTTTTCTCCGTCGCTTGCAGCATCGCCGTCGAGCTCGTCACCATCGTCATCCAGGTAGCTGTCTTCAAATCGCTTGTGGTACCCCATAAGAGAGAGTATACGGCAGTTTTTGAAAACTGACAAAACAGCTTCTGAGGCGCGCTTTATTTTTGATTGCGCTTCAGAAGTTCGGCGAACTTTGCCTGCACTTTCTCCACCTTCGGATTGATCACAATCTGGCAATACGCCCGCTCGGGATTCTTGGCAAAATAATCCTTGTGATAGCTTTCTGCCGGATAGAATTTTTTGAGCGGCGCGACCTCGGTGACCACCGCGCCGCCCTCCGTATTTGATGCATTGATCTCGTCGATGATCTTCTCTGTTTCCGCCCTCTGCCCTTCGGTCGTATAAAAAACCGCAGAACGATATTCGGTCCCTGCATCATTGCCCTGCCTGTTCAACGTCGTCGGGTCATGCGTGGCAAAAAATACCGTAAGCAGGTCGGCCATTCTGATTTTTGCCGGATCGTAATCGATCTTGATCACTTCGGCATGGCCGGTTGTTCCGGTGCACACGCGCTCATAGGTGGGATCGTCGGTCGTGCCGCCGGCATATCCGGGCTCTACAGAGATCACGCCCTTGAGCATATGGAAGACTGCTTCCGTGCACCAAAAGCACCCCCCTCCTCCAAAGACTATTGTTTCCATAGCGCCAGTATATCATTTGAAAAAAGAAAAACCCCCGGAAAAATCCGAGGGCTTGATACTTACTAACCTTAAAAAATCACAACAAACTAAAGAACCGCAGACCTTCGGAGAAACCACACATACCCGAATCGGCAGCACATTAATTAATATAAGACTACCCTTTTATCAAATACCTGTCAAGAGACGCAGCAAAGCCGGCTTTTACTTTAAGCCCCTTATACCATATGATGTATCCATATATGAAAACATGGCTACTCATCACTCTTGCCGTCATCATTCAGGAGCCGGCCTCGACCGACGCGGCGATCTTTCAGGCTCGGCATCTCGGGCTGAACCTATGGATAGTGAACCTGATCTGGCTTGCCGCAACACTTGTCGATATTTATCTCGGCTACCGGATCGGAAAATGGATACAGAAGAAATATGCCGGCAAAAAATTCGTCGTCGTCGCTGAAAAATTGGCTTCAAAGATCGAGAATTTTATCGGCAGAAGCGGAGAGAACTTCGCCCTTATTCTTATCGGCGTGATCAATTTCCCTTATCTCAATGCATTTCTTGCTTCATGGCTTCCCATCCGCTTTCGGAATGCATTCGTCCTGATCCTCATCGGCGATGCCATCTATTGGGCCATTGAATGGGGCATCAATATCGGCGTCCGAACGCATGTGTCTGATCCGCATACGGCGCTCTATATCGTCATTTTCCTCGGCCTTCTTTTTTCAGTACTCTCAAAAACGATCCTCAACCGGATCATGCGGAAAGAATCTGCCCAGCGTCCGTAAATAGCCCCCGGATCAATACCTCAAAACCCTTCTCGACCCTGCCTGAAAGGGGCTTTTTTATGGCCAGAACCCCCAGATGGTTGACTTTTGGGCTAAAAAAGGGTATAACGTACCGGATATATCTACCTTTCAAAACTTAAAACATCACACTCAATGAAAAAAGCACTTACGATTGTACTTGTTTTGGTCGCCGCTGCGGCCGTAATCTTTTACCCGGGCATTTTTGCCATGAAGGAGGACGGGCATCCCGACACTCAATTAGCGATCCTGTTCGGATTCGCCTGTACGCCCTTTATCGTGAACCTTGTGGACTATGCAACCACATACTGCCACAAAGCAAATTTTCGGGTGTTAGTGTATCTTCCCCCGACAATCGGCTTTTGCATTTGGATAGCGTTCCTCACAAACAGTGACGGAATGTTCCCCTCAAAGGCGCTGCTTGTCGCCCTCACGTCATACATGGTGGCATCAGCATTCATCATGATCATCGTACGGGGCCTTGAAAAGAATAAGGAGGTGTATGTGACAACCCTCTCTGTAACAGGACCAAATCCCGACGGAAAAGACATCGATCCCGACAAGGCAGCCGAGCTCATTGTGAACTCCACAAAACTCGTTGCAGCGAACCCCGATCAAAAAGTCTATCTTGGCGAAGAGCAGTATTACCTGAAGTCAATGATCAAAGAAATGATCCATGGTACGGGTACCGGCAGACGATTTATCAGAAATTACACTGAAAAGTCTCTGGTGGAAGCAGGGTAAAACATTTTTTGTGTGCAAAGAGTATCATAGCGTTTCAAGTCTTACTTGAAACGCTATTTTTTTATTCCCTGTCCTTTATTTTTTCTTTATCTTTTGTTTATGATTTTTTTATCGAAGTATGCAATAATAGGAGCGAAGTTCTTTTGAACTTTTTGCGGCATATATTTTTATTTTGCCGCAAGCAAGCAAAACTCCCTCGAGGGAGTTTTGCTTTTTCAATAGCACCGCTTATATTTCTTTCTTTGCTTTTCCCTCTTCGGGCTCCACGAGTCCGTGCTTCTCGAGCCGCGCCCGAATGGATCCCGCTTGCCGGCCGAGGACTTTGCCGATATCGGCGAACGATTCTCCGAGCTTAAATTTTACGATAAGCGCATCGTCCTCCTCATCGCTCCACGGCATGTATGCCTTCGGGAATTTTTCGCGGAGCTTTGCCATCCGATCCGCCCAGGATTCCCCGTTTGCATCAAGCTTGGCCTCTTTGCCTTTTTTGGTCTTTTTGACCTTTGCCGGAATAGGCTCCCCTTCGGCAAGCGGCTTGCCGCCGACACGGAGAACGAAATCATTCTGCATCTTTGCGAGCTCGTCTTTCGGCAATTTGCCAAAGAGCAAATCGTTTTCCTCGCTTTCAGACTGCAGCTTCTTGTCGAGCTTGAAGACCACCGGATCAACCGCAAGGGACTGCGGCTCGAATCCGACGAGCCTGATGCCGCCGAGCGTGCGCACGCGGGAGATGGCCACATAGCCCATGCCGTAAGCAAAGGTCTTTGAGAGGTCGATCTCGGCCGAATCAAGGCTCATGCCCTGGCTCTTGTGGATCGTGATAGCCCAAGCCAGACGGAGCGGATACTGGGTGATGCTCGCCTTCACGCGGCCGTTCTCTTCCACCTCCCAGGTTGCGGCCGAGACCGTGATCTTCCGGCCGTCTTTGGCAAGCGTGACAACAGGCTCGCCGCGCGAATCAAATCCCGACACCACGCCGCGCGTGCCGTTCACATACCCTTCTTCGTAATTGTTCTTGATGAACATGACTTCGGCGCCGACTTTGAGCTTGAGCTCGGGATGCGCAAGGCAGCTTTTTTTGAGCGATTCGACGAGCGGATCGGAGCCGGATCCAGACATGACAAAAGCCTTCTCCTGTCCGCCAAGGCTATTGAGCGCAGCAAGGTTGATGGCATCGACATCGACATTGTGCGTGTAGAGCTTGGTTGGAAGCGCGGGAATATCGGCGGCATTGAGGCGGCCGGTGATCGAAGCGAGATGCTCGTCGGACAAAGCGCTTGCGCGCACAGCATTGAGGATTTCTATGAAATACGGATCTTCCTGGCGGTGCTGTTCGGTGAGGTAGCAGATCGCGGGCTTCATCATTTTCCAGGCGCGCGAATGGATGACCATGTCGCTTTCGGGCATCTCAGGATCTTCCGCGGCGACTTCGTCGCCGCTCTCATAATCGATAAAAAGCTCGCCCTGCGGCTGCGGAGCCGTATATTCCTGCCGCGCGGCCCGATCGCCGGACCGAGTCACCGGCGGCAGCTGAAAAAAATCCCCGGACAATATGACCTGGAGTCCGCCGAAGGGCGCGTCATTGCGCTTGAATCTGCGGCACACGCGCTCCACCATATCGAGCCGGTGCGCATGGAGCATCGACACCTCGTCGATGATGAGCACGCGGGCTTTTTCGAAGCGCTTCCAGAGATACTGCTTCTGCTCGAGCTGTTCGAGCGCAAAATCATCGATATGCTCCCGTATGCCGATGCCGGCCCATCCGTGGATCGTCTGTCCGCTCATATGCGTGGCGGCAATGCCTGTCGAGGCCGTCACTGCAACGGGAACGCTGCGATCCTCGAGCCAGGAAATATATTCGCGCAAAGTATGCGTCTTGCCCGAACCGGCCGAACCGGTCAAATATACGTTCACGCCTGTTTTCATGATAGCGAGTGCTTGGGCCTGAGTCATGTGTGTGATTATAAACTATATTATTGATAACGACCTGCTTGACACAATCGAGGATAGAGATATACTTGAAATACAAATGCCTTCGGGCCCGCCCTCCGCACGGAGGGAGAAAAATAAGAAACGCCGTCAAAGCAACCCTTTGACGGCGTTTCTTATCGCATCAAAAATATTTTTATCAAGCATTCCCACTTTGTTAATAAAACGCTTTGTGTCGATCAATAATCTTCTTCTGGCTATTCCAGGAATCGAAGTCTTTGCCCATTGCTAGATCATACGATACATGAGATAAATTTTTTCTAAAGAAAAATAGGATATACCATTAAAATCCCTCTGGAAAATAATAAAGGCCTGCTTTTCAGCAGGCCTTTTCATTTTTTTACCATTGAGTAACTACTCGATGATATTCCAATGCTTTACGTTGAACATGTCAACATGACCATTTATGATCAGCGTGGCGTTGCCCCAGATGTTTCGCTTCAGGATCTCGTTCTGCTTGGAAGTTCCAATATAGACTCCGCAGCTGTCCTTTCCAAAACTTGCTCCTTTCTTGTAGCCTGGATGGCTTGAAAACGGAAAGATTCTTTTTCCATGTTCACAGAGCGGGATGATAATAGCTTCACACCTTTCCTGGTATCCCGACGGAATATGGAAAAATTTACAGAAGCTTATAATATCAAGCTTCATCAAAGAATCTTTGTTGATCGGAGCTACTTGCCCATTGAGTGAACCACCGGAGGGATGGCCGCCAAGGTTGTGTACCCAAACCATCTTGCCGTTCACTTTTTCATGTGTCCATTCAGGAATACTATTGTCATTAAATGTGGCTTTTTGCGCAAAACAAGGCACCGCAACAAAGCTCAGTAAGAAAATCGTAAAAACTAGCGCTTTTTTCATTAAGTTGTTTTTTATTTATTGTTTGGAATGAGGTTGCAAATTTTGCTTATATAATATCACATTATTGTACAAAAGTCAATAGAAAAAGCCCTTATAATACAATATAAAAAAGAAAAAACCGCCCCAAGAAAGGGCAGTTTAAAATTCTCTGCTTGGATCATTTTCCATCGAGCTGCCATCGGTGCGCATTGGGCGCTGACCGCCCTTCTCCGCAGCAGCATGGCTTCTTCGAGAGCCCTTGGGTTTCCGCCGGCTCCTCCGGCTTTGCAGGTTCCGGTTTGGGTTTGTCCTTTGGCTTCTTTTCAGTTCGCAGCTTATTCAGCGCGGTCCGCTCTGCTTTCAAGGCAGCCTGCATCTTCGCGATCTTGGCTTCCGAAAGCTGCAAGGCGCTCGCCTCGCGCTCCTGGGCTTCCTTTCTTTTTTCCAATTCTTCGGCAAACTGTTTTTGCAGAGAGTCGGTCTTATTAAGACGCAATTCCTTTTTGCCAAGCTCGGATCTGACTGCGCTATTTGATCTTAGTATGTGCAGATTCCAGAAAAAGAAGCCGACATTCAAGAGGCAGACGCCTATTGCGATCCAGATCCACACTGATGCGTTTTTCATATGCTATGTATTTTTTATGGTGATTCTTGTTCACAGTATACTACGTTTCCGCCGGCACTTTTTGCTCGGAAATCTGATTACTTCAAGATATCCTTGAGGCTTGCGAGCGGGATCTTTGCTTCAAACGATCCTGCGGCATAGGCGGCTACTTGATATGGCGGGAACACAAGGACGAGATTGCCGCTATCAAGGTAGAAGAACTGAAGCGCCTCGGGCGACGGCTCCGTGCCCATGCGCACCGTTTCGAGCTGGGTATCATCGAGCTTGGTCGTGCCCGACTTTTCCTTGAGCTGTGCCACCACAAGCTTGTATGCCTCCGTTGAGAGGCGGTCGAGATAGCGGGCGCCCGGCTTGAAGAGATCAGCAAGCTCCACCATGTTGCCGTTCATATCAAACGTGAGCGTCGAGTAGAATCCGTTCGGATGCGCGCCGCCGGTATCTTCGTAGATCTTAAATACGTACGAGACATATCCAGGAGACGCGTGCTCGTCGTATGAGATCGAGAGAGAATATTTGAGGTGGTTGGCTTTCAACCGCTGCTCTTCATCAGGGGTAAGCATGTTTTCGCTCGTGTCCTGATCGAAGCTTCCAATGGTTGCCTTCAGAGAGCTTTCGATCGCAAGGCGGGCCTTCGCATCGGCAGCGGCGGAAAGCGAGGTCTTTGAAGGATACGTGGCATCGATGGCCACATAATCCGTTTCTTTCTTGTATACAAAATCTCCATTCGCGTCGAGCGTAGCACCGGCAAAAGATGTCGCAGGCGGGGTCATAGAGGAACTGCTATCCACTACAGGCGCCACCGCCGGAGCTGCAGGCATTGCGACTTTCCAAATAATGAGCCCGAGAATGATAAGGACTACGAGCACGCCAAGAGCTTTTTTGGTATTCATAGTTTTATTATACCACAGCAAAAGCCCCGGTATACCGGGGCTTTTGCTGTATTTTTATTATTTTACTTCGTCTCTGCGTTCTCTCCATTCTCGCCTTCGCCTTTGACCTCTTCGGCCTGCGGCTCAGGAGTCAGGTTGTCGCCGGCCGGAGCGCCAGCTCCTGCTTTCTGCATCGCCTCTCCGATCTTCATCATTTCATTTGAGAGTCCTTCGGTTGCAGACTTGATCGATGCGAGATCGCTTCCCTCCTTTGCCGTCTTCAATGCTGCGATCTTTTCCTCGACGGAAGCTTTCACCTCGGACGGAACTTTGTCGCCGGCATCTTTAAGCGCTTTTTCGGCGGTGAAGATCGTCATGTCTGCCGTATTCTTCACATCAGCGCCTTCTTTCTTTTTGAGGTCTTCGTCGGCGTGAAGCTCGGCATCCTTCTGCATCTTCTCGATCTCTTCTTTCGAGAGGCCGGATGATGCTTCGATGCGGATGCTCTGGCTCTTGCCCGAAGCCTTGTCCTTTGCGGTGACTGAGAGAATGCCGTTGGCGTCTACATCAAAGGAGACTTCAACCTGCGGCATGCCGCGCGGTGCCGGCGGAATGCCTTCGAGCACGAAGCGGCCGAGCGATTTGTTGTCGGCAGCCATCGGACGCTCGCCCTGGGTGATGTGGATCTCAACGGATGTCTGATTGTCGGCTGCGGTCGAGAATACCTGCGATTTCTGGCTTGGGATGGTCGTGTTCTTTTCAACGAGCTTCGTCGCTACGCCGCCGAGAGTCTCAATGCCGAGCGAAAGCGGAATGACATCAAGGAGGAGCACGTCGCGCACTTCGCCCTTGAGCACGCCGCCCTGGACCGCAGCGCCGAGCGCTACGACTTCGTCAGGATTCACGCCCATATGCGGCTTTTTGCCGAAGTATGCTTCCACAGCAGCCTGCATCGCGGGCATGCGGGTCTGGCCTCCGACGAGGATGACCTCATTGATTTCGCCTACTTTGAACGGGCTCGCCTCAACGGCTCGCTTGGTGATCATCATGGCACGGTCGATGAATTCGCGGCAGAGATCCTCGAGCTCTGCGCGCTTCATGGTGCGGACAAGGTGCATCGGGCCTGCTTCGCCGCTTGTGACGAACGGGATGTTTATTTCGGTTTCGATAGCGGTCGAGAGCTCGATCTTGGCTTTCTCGGCGGC
>Ga0134121_10002467_pt1 | contig 15994 bp, 15 predicted proteins | sample KB301_FD_96463 | JGI IMG/M metagenome (GOLD analysis project Ga0134121, IMG submission 96463) | Terrestrial soil microbial communities without Nitrogen fertilizer from Kellogg Biological Station, Michigan, USA - KB3-0-1 | ecosystem: Environmental > Terrestrial > Soil > Unclassified ... | reverse complement strand
GTCCGCCGTGAACGGACGGTTGCCGGTCAGCAGTTCGTAGAGCACCACGCCGAGCGAATACATGTCGCTGTGAAACGTGAGCGCCTCGCCGCGTATCTGCTCCGGCGACATGTAATACGGGGAGCCCATGGACGCGGTCTGCACCGCCTGGCTCTTTCGCAGGTACGCCGCGCCGAAATCCGCGATTTTTACGTTGGTGCCGCTCGCCAGCATGAGGTTCGCCGGCTTGATGTCGCGGTGGACGATGCCTTCCTTGAAGGCGTAGTCGAGAGCGCCGCAGCATTTGAAGCCGATCTGCAGCACGTCCTCGACCGGCAGCAGCTTGCCGGGCTTGGCGTACTGCGAAAGCTCGCCGCCGCTGAGCAGTTCCATCGCGATGTAGCCGGAATTCTCCTGTACCACCGCGTCCAATATGCCGACGATATGCGGGTGCTTGAGCTTGCCCGCGAGCGAGGCTTCGTTCAGGAACTGCTGGCGATAGACAGTGCCGAATTCGGGGTCCTGGAACACCTCGGGCTCGATCGTCTTCAGCGCGACTTCCCGCCCCGAAAACGAGTCCTTCGCGTGATAGACGGTGCCGGTAGCCCCCTTGCCGAGGAGCTTGACGACCTCGTACTTGCCGATCTGGAGGCTGAGGTCTATTGCAATATCTTCAATCGCCATGAGGAAGCCGGCTATCCGTGCGCTGCTGTTGCCATCAGGAACCGCAATTTATCATCATTCGTCGCGGTCGTCCGTCTCATTCGCGTCGCGCCTACTCGACCCTGAGGTTGAGCCGCGCGATGATTTTGCTGTTCACTTCCACTTCGCGCCGGATGATGGCGTCGAACTCGGCCGGGGTCGTTGCCGCCGGGGCCAGGCCCTGCCTCCCCAGCGTATCTTTTACCTCCTGGAGCTGAAGCGCCCGGCCGATTTCCGCGTTCAGGCGGTCGATCACGTTCCTCGGCGTAGCTGAGCGCGCCACCGCTCCAAACCAGTTGGCCGCGTCGAACCCGGGAAACCCGGATTCCGCCACCGTCGGAACGTTTTTCAGCACCTCGGAGCGCGTGAGCGTCGTCACTGCAAGGGCGCGCAGCTTGCCCGCCTCGATCTGCGGGGCCACCTCCGCGACGTTCGCCACCACCATCGTCGTATGCCCGCCAACCGCCGCCATCGTCGCCGGCGCACCGCCGTTGTAGGGTACGTTGGTGAGCCTGATCTTCGCCGCGTCGGCGAATTGTTCCGCCGCCAGACGCTGGCCGCCGAGAATGCTGGCGGTCGAGAAAGTGAGCTCCCCGGGTCGAGTGCGGGCAAGCGCGACGAGGTCCTTTAACGTTTTCGCGGGCAACAACGGATGCGCGGCAATGACCAACGCGGTCGACGCGATGCGCGTGACCCCGGCAAAGTCTTTCACCGTATCGTACGGCAGCTTCGATCGCGCGGCCGCGTTGATGGTGAAGCTGGGGGCCATGATGAGCAGCGTGTGCCCGTCGGCAGGAGCGCGCGCCACCAGCTCCGCGCCGATCACGGTATTGGCGCCGGGCCGGTTTTCCACGACCACGCTCTGCCCCAGCGCCCGGTTCAGTGGCGGCGCCAGCACGCGCCCGAGTATGTCCGCCACGCCCGCGGGCGGGAATGGCACGATTATCCGCACCGGCCTCGCGGGAAATTCCTGCGCGGTTGCCGCGCACGGCGCGAACGCCGCTGCGGATGCCAGAATCATCGCGCGCAGCCGCATGTTGTGCATTCCATCCTCGGTGTTCTGGCGTCCGGCCCACATGATACCGGCGTTCGCGGCCGCTGGTCACTGATTGCGGGTCGCTGTAGTATCGGGCGACCGGATTTTGAAATCGCATGGACTGAAAGTGCCGCGCGTCGTTGCTCTCTACCGCTACCCCGTCAAGGGATTTACCCCCGAGGCGTGCGCCTCGCTTACAGTGCTCGAGGAAGGACGCATCGCAGGAGACCGGGTCCTCGGTTTCCGCTTCGCCGACTCGGGAACACCGGATGCCGCGTGGAGCAGGAAGCACGAACTGGTCGTGCTGGTGAATACGCCCGGTCTCGCGCGTCTCGCAGTGGAGTTCGATCACCAGGCGTTGCGCCTGCTCATCCGGAACGGTGGTGCGGTGCTGGCCGACGAGGGCCTGGACCCGGATGGACGCAAGCGGCTATGCGCCGCGCTGGAGCGCTACGTGCTCGGCCTCCCCGAGAATCCGCTGTCCGGCCACCCGGAACGGCTGCCGCTGCGATTGGTGGGCGACGGCGTCACGCCGCGCTACCAGGACAATATTGAAGGACAGGCGACGCTGCACAGCCGCGAAAGCCTCGCGGCCGTCGCCGCCGCCATTGGCGACCCCGCGCTCGACGAAGCCCGTTTCCGCTCCAATATCGTGATCGAAGGCGTCAAGGCGTGGGAGGAGCACGAGTGGTTCGGTCGCCGGATTCGCATCGGCGAGGTGGAATTCAATGTGGTAAAGCACAAGACGCGGTGCCTGGCGACGCACGCCAACCCGCGCACCGGCGAGCGCGATCTGCGGATGATGCCGCTGCTGATGCGCCATTTCGCCCAGCAGGACCCGACATTCGCGGTCGGCATGGTCGCGAGTGGGGCCGGCAGGCGGATCCGCATCGGCGATGAGCTGAGCGTCACCGGCTGAACCCTATGGAGCCCGCCAAGAGAAATACGATTCTGGCCATCGCCCTCGCCTGCTGCGGGTTTTCGGCGCGGGCCGCGGAAGTGCGCGTGTTGAGCCCTAGCGCCATGCACTCATCGCTGGAAGCGCTCGCCGAGGCGCACCGCAAGCAGAGCGGCGACGAGGTGAAGCTCGCGTTCGAGACCGCCCCGGCAATGAGGAAGAAACTGGCTGCCGGCGAGATTGCCGACATCATCATCGTGCCGCCTGCCGCGATGTTGCAGGTCGTCGAGATGGGAAAAGCGGCGCCCACCGGGCACCATGTCCTGGGGCGCGTCGGCGTCGGCGTCGTCATCCGCGCGGGCGCTCCGGTGCCCGATATCTCCTCCACCGAGGCGCTGAAGCGCTCGCTGCTGGCCGCGGATTCGGTCGCCTACAACCACGCCTCGAGCGGAGTCTACGTTGAGAGCCTGATGAAGAAACTCGGCCTGGCCGAGGCCCTGGAGGCGAAAACCGTGCGCCATCGCGACGCCCTGGAATCGTTCACGCACCTGCTGAAAGGCGAGGGCCGCGAGATCGGGTTCGGCGGCATGACCGAGATTGTGCGCTGGCGCGACAAAGGCCTGCGGCTGGTAGGTCCGCTGCCAGCGGACATCCAGAACTACACCACGTATATGGCTGCGTTAAGCACCGAGCCGCCGAATCTCGAAGGCGCGCGCGCGTTTCTGAGGTTTCTCGCCAGCCCGGCGGCCAAGGCCATACTCCTCGCCCACGGCGTCGACTGAAAATTCAAGCGGTACGAATACGGCGCCCGCGCAATGACGGCGGCGGCGTCGAATATTGGGATAAATCAGGAGTCGGCTTGCTCAGGCCTGCGCTGCGGGCCGGAAGCCGGGGAAGTGCCCGGTTACTTCTCTTTGGGTTCCTTGTCGTCGCTCATCCAGAGGTAGACGAAGAACCCGACGATCATGCCGATGAAGAGGATCCCGAAGATGACGATGTAGATCGTGCCCACGGTTTCAACGGGCGCGTTTGCCGCATCCATTTCCTTGGCGGCGTACGCCAAAGCGGGCAGCAGGAACATCGGGATCGAGGACAGGATCTTGAACATGAGCGAACTCCCAGCTATTGAAATAATGTTTCGAGTATCCTCGCCCAGCCTTACGCAGCGCTTACAGGTTCGTCCATGAGTTGGAACACAGAGGTTCTGGAAGCGGACTTTCCCGGTATATTTCGTCCATATTACAGACTCACGGCAGGCGCCGTTGCCGTTTGCGACCGCCCTGCTATAGTGGGGAAAATGGAGCTCCGAATGAAAAACCTCGTTCTTTTCGACCCCACTGCCCCGCGACAGGAGGCCAGCCGCGAGGCGCAGCGCACCCTTTCCGGGTTGAAGGGCGCGGTGGTCGGGTTCATCGACAACGCCAAGCCCAATTTCAACTATCTCGTGGACGACCTTGCCGAGCTGCTGGTCGCCCGTTACGGGGTTGCGCGCGTGGTTAAGCGCAGGAAACGTTCCGCGTCGGTACCGGCGCCGGAGGAGATGATGCGGGCGGTCACCGGGGAATGCGACCTGGTGATCACCGGGTCGGGCGACTGAGGGTCGTGCGCGTCGTGGAGTGTCCACGACAGTGTGGAAGCCTCCAGGCACGGACGGGCCGCCGTGACGATCTGTTCTACCGCTTTCAACACGCTTGGGCGCGCCCAGGCCTCCGCGCTCGGGCGCCCCGACCTTCCGATAGCGGTGATCGCGCACCCGTTCGGCCTGCGCACCCGCGAGGAAGTGCGCGGCATCGCCGAGAAATGCGTAGACGATATCGCGCGGCTGGTCGGGGCGGCGGGACCTAGATGAGCGGGCCGGTGCAGTCTGGTTCCACTGCCGCCGCGCGCTTTGAAGCGCCCGACGACCTCGAAGCAATCAACCGCCTCTACCGCGAACGGCGCTGGAGTGACGGGTTGCCAGTTATCCCGCCGACGATCGAACGCGTCGAGCGCATGCTGCGCCACACGCGCCGAGCCCGCGACGAGGTCGTGGCGCGCATTGCCCCGGGTTTCGGGGTAGCAACCGTCGAGCGCATCGCGATCAATGCCGTGCTTGCTGGCTGCGACCCGGAAGCGCTCCCGGCCCTGGTCGCCGCGACCGAGGCTGTCGCCGCTCCAGAATTCAACCTGCAAGCCATGCAGGCGACCACCAATCCGGTGGCGGTTTGGGTCATCGTCAACGGCCCGGCAGCGAAATCACTGGGGGTAAACAGCACGTTCAACTGCCTCGGGCAGGGTACGTGGGCCAATGCCACGATCGGCCGCGCGCTGCGGCTCGTGCTGCAGAACATCGGTGGCGCGCTTCCGGGCGAGATGGATCGCGCGACCCAGGGCCAGCCGGCAAAGTACACTTTCTGCTGCGCCGAGAACGAAGAAGCGAGTCCGTGGGCGCCGCTGCATGTGGAACGCGGCTTTGCCCGTGAAGCGAGCACGGTCACCGTGGTGGGCGCCGAGAGCACGCTCAACATGAATACTCATACCAAGGATGCCGGCGAACTGCTGCGCGTATTCGCCGAGACCATCATGCACCCGCCGTGCAACGACTATTGCCACGGCGGCGAGCCGTGGATCGTATTTGGGCCCGAACACGCTGAAATCCTGAGCCGCGCCGGCCTCGACAAGACGGAGATAAAACGCCGGTTATGGGAAGGCTCGAAGATGCCGGCGTCGCGAATGACCGAAAAAGATCTCCTGCGAATAAAAGATTCCCGCAGCGACGAACTGGGCACGATAGGCCCGGACACTCCGCTTCCGGTTTCGCACCGGCCGCAGGACATCCAGCTCCTGGTGGCTGGCGGTCCCGGCACGCACTCGACTTATATCCCCTCGTTCGGCAACACGCAGTCGATCACCCGCGAATTCGCCGTCTGAGCCGCGAGATCGCCGCGCCGATCCGCCCGCCGTCGCTGATTCCATATACCATTTACTCCGCAATCCAGTAAGGAGAACGCAATGGCAGGCGAAGTGACCCAGCAGCTGGCCCGGTTTGCAGCGACGCTCGGCTACGACCAGATCCCAAATTCCGCCCGCGAGCATACAAAGAACCTGCTGCTCGACGCGGTAGCGTGCGCGCTGGCGGGAGATCGCGGCGAGGAGACTCACCAGGTCGCGGCGTTCGCGTCCGCGCTGGCGCAGTCGAAGGAGGCGAGCGTCATCGGCGCCGATTGCCTGTCGCTCGCAGGCGCCACCTTGCTGAACGGCTACCTCATTACGGCTGTCACCATGTGCGATGTCCACCGTCCGACGTTGACACACATCACGCCGGAAGTGGTACCCCCCGCTCTCGCGATCGCGGAGCGGGACGGACTGTCCGGCCGCGACCTGCTGGTGGCGCTTGCCGCGGGCTGCGAAACGGCCACGCGTGTCGGGTTGGGTTGGGATTTTCCGGAGGCCCGCAAGCGCGGCTGGCACGGCCCCGGCATTATCGGGCCTTTCGGAGCCGCCGCGGCGGTCGGCCGGCTGCTGGGTTTCGACGACGAAACCATGGCGCGAGCCTACGGCCTCGCGGGCAGCCAGGCCGCGGGGACCTTCGCCGCCTGGGGCACCCCGACAGTCAAGTTCCACCAGATCCGGGGCGCCCTGTCGGGGTTGATGGCTGCGCTGCTCGCGCAGCAGAAATTCGTCGCGACCCGCGAATTCCTGACCGCAAAGGACGGCGGGCTCTATAACACTTATTCGAACGGCGGCAAACCCGAGGCGGCCGTGGCCGGCCTCGGCAAGCGCTGGGAGCTGGAGCAAATCGCGCTGCGCCTGTGGCCGTCCGCTTCCACCATCCAGGGCTTCGTCACGGCGATGTTCGACTTGATCGGGAAGCATCGCGTGAGCTTCGAGCAGGTGAAGAAATTGCGCGTCTTCATGAACAAGACCGGCGTGGACATGCACGGGATGTTCCCGCAGTACAAGGGCAAATTCGAGGCGCTGCTGTCCACACACTATTGCGCCGCGGTGATCCTGCACGACCGGGCGCTGACGCTCGCCCAGTTCGAGCCGGCGCGCTACAACGACCCGAAGCTCGCGCGCTTCGCGGCCGAGCAGGTGGAGACGAAGATCGATCCATCGCTCACCGGGATCCAGTCCGTCGTGGAGGCTGAACTGGCCGATGGCAAGACCGTGTCCTCACGCTGCGAGCACTCCAAGGGCTCGCCCGAGAACCCCCTCTCCCGCGCGGAGATCGAGGAGAAATTCCGCACCTACGGCAAGGGCGTGCTGCCGGCCGCGCGCATCGAGGAAGCCATCGCCGCGATCAATGGACTCGAAAACCTCAAGTCCGTGCGCGGCCTGATGGACATCCTGAGGACCGGCAAGGAACAGCGGGCACTCAAGACCGCCTAGAGAAACGACGTATGGAACCCTTCCGCCTTCCGACTTCCGCCTTTCTCCTTTGCGCCGCGCTTATCGCGGACGCGGCGTTGGCGCAGCTCTACCCCGCCCGGCCGGTGCGCGTCATCATTCCCCAGGCCGCCGGCGGCGCTGTGGACGTCGCGTGGAGGCCGATCGCCCAGAAACTCTCGGAAGCGTGGGGCCAGCAGGTGGTCGTTGACAACCGTCCCGGCGCGAACGGCATCATTGGCATGGACGCGGTCGCCAAGGCCAAGCCCGACGGCTACACACTGGGCACCGGCTTCACCTCGGCGCTGACGATCAACCCGCACGTCTACAAGGCGCTGCCGTACGACACTTTCCGCGATTTCGTGCCGGTCACGCAGGTCGTGATCAACACCATCGCGCTGGTAGTGAACCCGTACCTGCCGGTGAAATCGGCGAAGGACCTGGTCGCGCTCGGAAGATCGCGCCCGAACGACCTGATCTACGCTTCCGCCGGTATTGGCAACATGACCCACCTCGCCGCCGAACTGATGCGCCTCGAGACCGGGCTCAAGATGACGCACGTTCCGTACAAGGGCGATACCCCGGCGGTAACCGATCTCATCGGCGGGCAGGTCGCGCTCATCTTCGCCACGGCGCCGTCCGTGGCCGGCCACATCAAGACCGGGAGGCTGCGCCTGATCGCAACCTGCGGCGTGAAGCGCTCGTTGAGCTTCCCGGATACGCCGACCATGGCCGAGTCCGGCTACCCGAAGGTGACCGTCACCGGCTGGTGGGGACTGGTCGCTCCGGCTGGCACGCCGCAGGATATCGTGCAGAAGGTGAGCCGCGATACCGCTCGGCAGGTCCAGTCACCGGAGGGACGCGACCGGCTGATCGCCGTCGGCGCCGAACCTGCGGGCACCACGCCCGAGGAATTTGGCACCTTCGTGAAGAGCGAAATGGCGAAGTGGGAACGCGTCAGCAAGGCCGCTGGCGTCTATCAAACGCAGTGACCCGCGGCGGGTGATTCGCGGGTGGTGATTAACCACCCGAGAGCACGAACCGATCTAACCGCGGCCCCCGATCCCGGGGATAGCCTTCAATATTTATCGCTGTTTTTACCGGTCGCCGTGACATTGTTCACGGCCGATTCGACCATCCGTGAACGCCGCCACAGACGGCCCCGCCCAGGGCTGTTATCCATGAATACATGCAGGGGGGAACCTTTTGATTTCCCAAAGAGAAACGGGGGCGCGTGTGGCCGCACGAGCGGGAGACAGGCGGGAAATGGTGGCGCTGATCCGGCGCCTGTCCCAGCCCGGACAGGTATTGCTGCTCGCCGCAGCTTATTTCATCGCGGCGAAACTCTCCCTGATGATCGCCATTCCGCCCGGTTACGCCACCGCGGTATGGCCCCCGTCCGGCATTGCACTCGCGGCCATGCTGCTGTTCGGCAGCCACAACTGGCCCGGCGTCTGGCTCGGCGCGACGCTGGCTAACCTCACGGTCGCGTCGTCATTGGCCGCGGCGGTCGTCATCGGCACCGGGAACACGCTCGAAGCGCTCGCCTGCGCGGCGATCGTCCAGCGCTTCGTCGGCATCCCACGCCGCTTCGAGCGCGGGCGGGATGTTGCCCTGTTTGTCGCCGCCGCCGCCGTGAGCTGCACGATCGCCGCGACGGTCGCGGTGACCGCGCTCGCCCTCGGAGGCTCGGTTTCCTGGCCGGCATTTCTGCAGAACTGGTGGACGTGGTGGCAGGGCGATCTCACCGGGATCATCATCGTCGCACCGCTCATCCTGAACTGGAGCCTGCGCCGCGCCGCGCCCTGGCCGCTGCGAAAGAAACTGGAAGCAGCCTGCTTCGGGCTGGCGCTGCTGGCCGTTTCCTATTTCGCCTTCAGTTTTGGCGACGCCATGGGGCTTCCCTCCCCGTTCTCGCTGACGTTCTCGATTCTACCGTTCATGATCTGGGCGGCTCTGCGTTTCAGCCAGCGGTTGGTGACGACGGCGATAGCCGCGTCCTGCGCGTTTGCCGTCTATTACACGATCGACGGCCTGCGCGTGCTCCCGCAGGCGTCGCTGAACGAATCGCTCCTTACATTACTGGCGTTCGTCAGCACGGTGGTCGTCACCGGGCTGGTGTTGAGCGCCATGACGATCGAGCGCAGCCGCGCCATGGAAAGACTCGCCCGGGTGATGGATGACCTCCGGGAGCAGGCGATGACCGACCCGCTGACCGGCCTCTACAACCGCCGCTATATGTGGGAATTCCTGCAGCGCGAATGGATCCGGTCCAAGCGCAAGGACATTCCGCTTGCAGTGATCATGATCGACCTCGATTACTTCAAGCGCGTCAACGATGCCTTCGGGCACCAGGCGGGGGACTTTGTGCTCACGGCGGTCTCCGCCCTGCTCAGGATCCATATCCGGAGCAGCGATATCGTCTGCCGCCACGGAGGCGAGGAGTTCGCGCTGATCATGCCCGAGGCCACGCAGGAGATCGTGCGGCGCAGAGCCGAGAACATCCAGTCCGCAATCAAGCGCCTCGACCTGGTACATCGCGAGGTGCCGCTCGGCAGGGTCACTGCCTCATTTGGCGTCGCGCTGTTTCCGGACAACGCGGATGGCCCCGACGCCGTGTTGCGCGCGGCGGACGAGGCACTGTATGCGGCCAAAGAGGCGGGCCGTGACCGTATCGTCGTCAGTACCGCCAGACCCAACCCGCCGAATTCGACAAGCGGTGCGATACCTGCGTAGTCCCGCGGCGAGGATAGAATAGGCGCTCGCCGCTTCCAATACGGGCAAGCGCCATGAACGGAAAATCCCTGGTCGCGATTATGGCAGTTACGCTGCTTGTACCGTGCGCGGGCGCTCTGGCGCAGGGCTACCCCGCAAGAACCATTCGCGTCGTGGTGCCGTTCCCGGTCGGCGGCCCGAGCGACGCCAACGCGCGCATCGTCGGCCAGCACCTGACGGAGCGCTGGAAGCAACAGGTGATCGTGGACGCGCGCCCGGGCGGCAACACCGTGATCGGCACCGACCACGTGGCGAAGAGCCCGCCCGACGGCCACACGCTGCTGCTCACCTCCACCGCCTACGCGGCGGCCCCCGTGATACAGGCGAAGCTGCCGTACGATCCTTATACCGACCTCGCGCCGGTCACCATCGTCTCGATTTCGGCGCAGGCGCTGGTCGCGCATCCGTCGCTGCCGGTGAAAAGCGTGAAGGAGCTGATCGCGCTCGCAAGAGCGCGCCCGGGGCAGTTGAACCTCGCCAACGTGGACCCGAGCACGATGATGGCCGCGCACCTGTTCTGCATGCTCGCCGGCGTGAAGATCGAGGCAGTGCCGTACAAGGGCGCGGCGCCGATGATGATAGACCTCATGGGCGGGCACGTGACGCTCGGCATAGCCGCCGTGAGCTCGGTCCAGGCCGCGGCGCGCGAGGGCCGCGTGCGCATACTGGGCGTCGGCTCGCGCGCGCCTGCGCCGATGTTCCCGGACGCGCCGGTAATCTCGAAGGAGCTCGCCGGATTCGAGGCGGTGGCATGGTTCGGTCTGTTCGTGCCGGGCAAGACGCCGAAGGACATCGTGGTGCGCATACACAAGGAGGTGGCGTCCATCCTCCAGCTGCCAGACGTGAAGCAGCGCCTCGCGGACTACGGCGGCGAGCCGGGCGGCCTCGCGCCCGAGGAATTCGGCGCGCGCATCCGTTCCGAAATCGAGCGCTGGCAGAAAGTGGCGAAAGCGGCGGGTATCAAGCCGCAATGACGGCGTTTGGTAAGATGGCGACATGAATCCAGACACATCAAAAAATTCTATTAATATCAATAACTTGTCTTTCTCCTACGGGGAGAACCAGGTGCTCAAGGACATCAACCTGGCGGTGCCGCGCGGTTCCGTGGTCGCGATCCTCGGCACCAGCGGCTGCGGCAAGAGCACGCTGCTGCGCCTGATCGGCGGGCAGTTGAAGCCGGATGCCGGCCGCGTGCAGGTGGAAGGCCAGGTCGTGCACGAGATGGACGACGCGGCGCTCTACGCGATGCGGCGCAAGATGGGGATGATGTTCCAGAAGAGCGGTCTCTTCACCGACATCTCGACGTTCGAGAACATTGCCTTCCCGATGCGCGAGCGCACCACCCTGCCGGAGCCGGTGATCCGCGACCTGGTAATGATGAAGCTGCACGCGGTCGGGCTGCGCAATGCCCACACGCTGATGCCCAACGAGCTCTCGGGCGGCATGCAGCGGCGTGTCGCGCTCGCGCGCGCGATCGCGCTCGATCCCGTGATCGTCATGTACGACGAACCCTTTGCCGGACTTGACCCGATCTCGCTCAACCAGATCGCGGACCTGATCCGCAATCTGAACGACGCGCTCGGCGTCACCTCGATCGTCGTCACCTACGACGTCGCCGAATCGTTGAAGGTTGCGGATTACGTTTATTTCATCGCCGACGGCGTGGTCGCCGCCCACGGCACCGTCGAGGAAATCAACGCTTCGAAAGACCCCTTCGTCCGCCAGTTCGTGGATTCCCTGCACGACGGGCCGGTGGCGTTCCATTACCCGAGCCAGCCGTACGAAGCCGACCTGCGCCTGAGCGCTCCCGCCGAGGGTTGATGGCGAAGCACAGGAAGCGGCGCGAGCGCGAGTCCGCGCCGCCCCCGCCGCGTCCGCGTTCCGGTCCGTCCCCCGCCCTCGCCGCCTGCGCCTGCCTTGCCCTGGCGCTCGCGCTCTATTGGAGCGCGCTGCGCAACCCGCTCGTGTTCGACGACCGACTCTTGCGCGAGGATTTCCTGCGGCTCTACGCCGCATCGTGGTTCCATTTCGACCTGCGCTGGCTGTCGCACGCCACATTCGGCTGGGGCTACGGTATTTTCCGGATGGACTGGTTCTGGCACCGGCTGGTCAATGTGCTGCTGCACGCCGCGACCGCGGTAACGTTGTTCGTCTTCCTGGTGCGCCTGTTCAGGACGGTTCTTCCGGCGCCAGTCGTACCCGCGCGGCACGGCAGCCTCGATCCTGCATGGATCGCATTCGGCGGCGCCCTGCTGTTCCTGCTCCATCCCGCCGCCGTTTACGGAGTTGCCTACCTCGCCGAACGCCCGATCGTGATGGCGACGCTCTTCAGCCTGCTGTGCCTGCTGCTTTTTCTCGAGGGACTGCTCAGGCAATCGCAGCGCTGGTACGTCGCTGCAGCGGCGGCGTACTTTCTCGCGGTGTTCTCCAAGGAGCACAGCGTGATGGTGCCCGCCGTCGCGCTGGCGCTGGCCATCCTGGTCCGGGGTACGTCGGCGCGCCTCTTGCGCGAGCTCGCCATCCCGTTCGCCCTGTTCACGGGCATTGGGATACTGATCATACTCAAGTCCAAGGGCATCCTCGGCACGCCCTACGAACCCGCCGCGCAGATCCTGCTCGACCAGATGCGCGAATCCCGTCCCGCGCCTGATGCACCTGCCGCCTTCCTCTTGAGCGTGGTCAATCAGGGTTACCTGTTTTTCCGCTACCTGCTGATCTGGTTCGTTCCCTACACCGGGTGGATGTCCATCGACCTGCGCGTGCCGTTTCCGGCCCAGCTCACTGGCATGCCGCAGGCGCTGGGTTTCGCGGCCTGGCTCGCCTATCCGGTGGTGGCGGTGGCGCTGCTGTGGAAAGGCGGCCGAACCGGACTCGCCGGTTTCGGACTTTTGTTCCCCTGGCTGCTCGGGCTCACTGAAATGGCGACGATACGCGTCCAGGAGCCCTTCGTGATCTACCGGAGCTATCTCTGGATGAGCGGGCTTCCCGTCCTGCTCGCGCCGGCACTCAGCCGCTTGCAGACCCGATGGAGCGCCGCGATTCTCGGCGTGGCGTGCTTCGCGCTGGTGCCGCCGCTGCTCGATCGTCTCGACAGCTTATCCAGCCAGGTCAAACTCTGGACCGACGTGGTTCAAAAGAATTCCGGCGTTCAGGCCGCTCTCGTCGAGCGCGGATACCACAATCGGGCGTTCGCCCACCTGCAGGCGAAGAAATACACGGAAGCGCTGCAGGACTTCAACCGGGCCCTCGAATTCAACGCGAGCGACGCGAGCGCGCTAGTGGGGCGCGGAACGTTGTTCGCCCGGACCGGCAGTCACGATAAGGCGCTGGCGGACCTCGGGCACGCTATCGAGATCGATCCGGAGTACGCTGAGGCTTACGCCAAGCGTTGTTTCACCAAGATGCTGCTCGATCACCCTCGTGACGCCCTGCCCGACTGCGAAAAGGCGGTTGCGATCAATCCATTGCACCGGGACGCGCACACCAACCTGGGCGTGGTTTACGCGGCGCTCGGCCGTGCCGGGGACGCCGAAGCGAGCTACCGCCGTGCGCTCCAAATCGAGCCCTCCAATTCGGATGCCAATTACAACTACGGCGTACTGCTCGCCGTGCTGCACCGGCGTGAAGAAGCCCGGCCTTATCTCACCCGGGCCTGCGACGCCCGCGTTCCCGACGCTTGCAATCTGCTGGCTTCGCTTGGCCGGGCGCGCTGATTCCGTACAAGAAAAAAGCCGGCGCTCGGCCGGCTTTTAAAGACTGACTTGGCGCGTTTTATGCAGCCTTGGCGGCCGCCTCCTTCTTCGCACCTTTTTTAGTCCCCTCCTTGTTGTCCTTTGCCGTGTCCGCGCCGGCCGCCGCTCCACCTTCGGGGCGGTCCATCAGCTCCACGAATGCCATTGGCGCATTGTCGCCCTTGCGAAAGCCGGACTTGAGTATGCGCAGGTAGCCCCCGTTTCGCTTCGAGTAGCGCGGGCCGAGCTCGTCGAACACCTTCACCACCACGTCGCGGTCGCGCAGCCGGTCGAACGCGAGCCGGCGGTTGTGGAGCGAAGGCTTCTTGCCGAGCGTGATGATCGGCTCGACCACGCGGCGCAGTTCCTTCGCCTTGGGCAAGGTGGTCTGTATCGCCTCGTGGCGCAGCAGCGAGTTCGCCATGTTGCGAAACATCGCCAGGCGATGGCTGGTGGTGCGGTTGAGCTTTCTCAGTCCGTGACGGTGACGCATGACCCTTCCTTCTGGTCTCTCAGGTTGTCAGTTTTTCCAGCCCAACCGGCGGCCAGTTCTCGAGCTTCATCCCGAGCGTGAGCCCGCGCGAGGCGAGCACTTCCTTGATCTCGTTCAGCGACTTGCGGCCCAGATTGGGGGTCTTCAGCAGTTCCGTCTCGGTGCGCTGGATGAGGTCGCCGATGTAGTAAATGTTCTCGGCCTTCAGGCAGTTCGCCGAGCGCACGGTCAGTTCGAGGTCGTCCACCGGGCGCAGCAGGGTCGGATCGATCTGCGTCGCCTTCTTCTCTTCGACGTGGGTCGGCAGGCCCTTCAGGTCCGCGAAAACCGAGAGCTGCTCGACCAGGATGCGGGCCGCGTAGCGCACGGCCTCTTCCGGGTCGATGGCGCCATTGGTCTCAACGTCGATCACCAGCTTGTCGAGATCGGTGCGCTGCTCCACGCGCGCCGCCTCCACCGCGTAGCTCACGCGGCGCACCGGGCTGAACGAAGCGTCGAGCAGGATGCTGCCGACGCTGCGCCCTTCCTCGGCCGAGGTGCGGCGGGTGGTGGCCGCGATGTAGCCGCGCCCCTGCTCGATCTTGATCTGCATGTCGAGTTTGCCGCCGGCGGCGAGATGCGCGATGACGTGGTCGGGATTGACGATTTCCACGTCATGGATCGCCTCGATGTCACCCGCCGTGACGGCGCCTTCGCCGCTCTTCTTGAGGGTGAGCAGAGCCTCGTCCCGGTTGTGCATCTTGAGGACGATACCCTTCAGGTTCAGCAGCAGGTCCACGACGTCTTCCTGCACGCCGTCGAGCGTCGAGTACTCGTGCAGCACGCCGGTAATCTTGACCTCCGTCGCCGCGAAACCGGGCATGGACGACAGCAGGGTGCGCCGCAGCGCATTGCCCAGCGTGTGGCCGTAGCCGCGCTCGAACGGCTCCATCGTGAGCTTGGCGTGGTACGGAGAAATGTTCTGCACGTCGATGATACGGGGCTTCAGAAAAGCGATGCTGGCCATGGCTCAAATACCTCGGGTAATTACTTCGCGATTATTTCGAGTACAGTTCGACGATAAGCGATTCATTGATGGTGGACGGCAGTTCCGAGCGCTGCGGCTTTGCCTTGAACTTGCCCTTGAGCGCTTTCGCGTCCACTTCCAGCCATTCCGGGAAACCGCGGCCCTCCGCAGCTTCCGCCGCGCCCTTGATGCGCAACTGCTCCTTGGCTTTTTGCGCCACTTCGATCACGTCGCCCGGCCGGCAGACGAACGACGGCATGTTGACGCGCCGGCCGTTCACCAGGATGCCGTTGTGGCGGACTATCTGCCTCGCTTCCGTCCTCGACGCGCCGAAGCCCATGCGGTAGGTCACCGTGTCGAGGCGGCTCTCCAGCAGCTGCAGCAGGTTCTCGCCGGTGATGCCCTTGCCCTGCTCGGCTGCGTGGTAGATCTTGCGGAACTGGCGCTCGAGAATGCCGTAGATGCGGCGCACTTTCTGCTTCTCGCGCAGCTGCACGCCGTAACCCGACAGGCGGCTGTTTTTCTGGCCGTGCTGGCCCGGCGGATAGTTGCGGCGCTCGATGGCGCACTTGTCGGTGAAGCATTTCTCGCCCTTCAGGAAGAGCTTCTCGCCTTCCCGGCGGCATTGCCGGCATTTTGCGTCGAGATTTCTGGCCATAGTCTGTTACCTCTTCATCATCTGTAGGGATGCACGAGGGGAGTATCCCCTCGTTCCTCATGTTCTCCTGGATCCTTAGACGCGGCGCTTCTTCGGCGGACGGCAGCCGTTGTGCGGCACCGGCGTCACGTCGGATATCTGGGTGATTTTGAAGCCGCAGGCATTGAGCGCGCGCACGGCGGACTCCCGTCCCGGCCCGGGGCCCTTGATGAGCACTTCCAGGTTCTTCACGCCGGACTCCTGCGCGAGCCGGCCTGCGCGATCGGCAGCCACCTGCGCTGCGAACGGGGTCGACTTGCGCGAACCCTTGAAGCCGTTCGAGCCGCACGTCGCCCAGGCGAGCGTGTT
>Ga0134121_10002466_pt1 | contig 15995 bp, 10 predicted proteins | sample KB301_FD_96463 | JGI IMG/M metagenome (GOLD analysis project Ga0134121, IMG submission 96463) | Terrestrial soil microbial communities without Nitrogen fertilizer from Kellogg Biological Station, Michigan, USA - KB3-0-1 | ecosystem: Environmental > Terrestrial > Soil > Unclassified ... | reverse complement strand
CTTTTTGCACGACTCAACCTGTACTTCCCGGTCTTCGACCCCCAAACGCACCCCAGATTCCCCCCCCAACCCCCAGCCCCTAACCCCTACCCCCTATTTCAGTTTCGCCTGTTGCTCGGCGGTCAGAACCTCCTGAACACGCTTCCCGAACTCCGTGTTCAGCTTTGACAGCGCGGATTGCGTGGTGCTCAGACGTTTCGTGAGATCCTGATCGAAGATTCGCGTTCCTTTTTTCAGCACCCACTTTTCCAGCGGCGTGAGCGCACTGTCGGCGCGCGCTGAATACTCGGTGCTCAACGCGTCGAGCTCGCTCTGCTGTTCGGCGGTGAGCGCCAATGCATCGCGAAGCGTCGTGCGTGCGCGCGTGGCGGGGTCGCGTTTGAGTCCGGCGACGGCCAGCCGGCGTTCGTCGTCCGTGAGCGGCGGTTTGTTCGCTCCCTCCCGAAGCCCCAGGCCACGTGCGATCGGATTGAGCATGGGGCCTCCGAACTTGTACTCGGCGCCGAGCTGCAGCTGGGTGGGCCCGAAGCGCCTGCGCGCGCTGCCGTAATTGCTCGGCTGTCCGAACAACTGATTCACGCGATACTTGAACTGGCGCGCGTCAGGGTCGAAGCCGGTCACGTAGAACAGCGTCGCGTTCGGGGTGGTGCTGAGCGACGTCTGGCCGAACGGCGTTTCCTCGAGGCCGAGCGCCCGCACGAGCGCGCCGCTCGCATTCATCACTCCGATCGTAATGCGGAAGCGATCGTTGTAGTTCCAGCTCGATGGCGGCGTGATGCTGGCAGTGAGGTCGAGACGTGCCTGCCATGGCGTGTGGCAGCTGTTTGCGCCCGCCATCCTGCCGAGCTGCGATGTGATGCACGACCGCGCGGTCGACGGTGCGTGTGCGATGAGCTCGTTCAGCTGGCGCGCAAGCGACGTGTCGCGCGTCGTCGCCGGATCGGGAATGAATGCGCGGTCGTTGTTTCCCACGCCGTCGCCGTTCACGTCGCCGGAGACGAGTGGCGTGAGGGGAATGCCAGAGTAGAGGAACGACGTCACTCCGAAGTTGAACCACCACACGCGGCCGCTGGCCGTGAAGCGGAGCGAGTGTGTCGGCTGCGAGCCCGGCACCCAGTACTTGCCGAACGGATCGCCCGTGGTGCCGACGCGCGACGATCCGCGCGCTTCACTGCGGCCCGCGGCAAGCGTGTAGCCCATGCTGAGCGACACGCGCCGGCGGAACAGGGGATTCGGCGGCGCGAGAGACGCGGACAACTGCGCGTTGTAGCCGCGAAGGTCGGATATCGTGCTCGACACGGTCGAGAATTCAGGCGAAATCCGCGACGCTCCAGGCGATACGGCGCCTGATGCCGGGACGATCGCGGCGAGCGGCGCATAGAAGGGACGGTCTCCCTCGCCCGTGAGCGTGAACTGCGGCGCGCGGTTGAGGTTGAGGTCGATCGTGCTCTGACCATTCACGTTGTACGCGAAAACCGTGCTCAGCGACATGATCCACCGGTGCGGAACGCGAATGCCGTCCACGCCGAGATTGCCGCGCCATGAAAGGGGCGGGCGGTACGCGGGATCGAATACCTTCACGAGCGGACGCGCGAGCGAGAACGTCGTGCCCGTGGTGCCGTCAGCGCACGCCGTCGGCCCTTCCGTCATGGTCGACCAATCGGGAATGGGAACAGCGGCACCCACGCAGGAAAGCGTGAGGCGAGTTCCCGGCAGTCCCGTCGACTCCACCAGGTCCGCAATCGCCGACGTGCTCGTGCCGCCACGGTAGCCCCCAATCGAACCATTCACCGAAATACCGGGCAGTGTGTTCGAACGCTGCATGGCGAGAACGGACGTCACGAGCTCGGGTGACATTGCCGCGATTGCCGACGCCGGAATTCCGCCCAGCGTGGCCGCGCCGCCCTTCGTTCCCTTGCCCCGGCGCGCATTCGAGGTCCAGGAGAACCCGAGACGCGGGCTGATGCCGACGTCATCGGGAATGCGGTCGGTGCGGAGGCCGAAGACGCGGTCGACATCGGGGTTGTATCTCGGAGTCGTCGAGGGGTGCGCGAAGTCGAGGCGAAGGCCGCCCTGCACCTGCCACGCTTCAGATGCCACCCACTCGTCTCCCACCCAGGCCGATGAATTCCGCGCGCGTGTGTAGCGCGGGGTGTTCGTGAGCACCCGCTCATACGAAGCGGGCTTGTTGGCGATCAGGTCGGCGATCGAGAGATACGAGTAGCTGCCGAGCAGATTGCTGGTCGGAAAGTAGAAATAGCGGCTGTCGTCGAACGCGAGCCGCCCGCCGGCCTTTACCTTGTGTTTGCCGCTCTTCGGGAGCCACGAGAACTCGTTCGTTACGTCCCCCGAATTCGTGCTCTCGTAGTAGTTCCCCTGGCCGCCGCCGAAGCCGAGCGACGAGAGTCCCGTGCGCCCGTCGCTGAATTCGGTGCCAATACGTACGCTGCCCGACGGCAACGTCATGAACGGATCTGAGTGATCCGCATAGTGATTCACATTGAACGACAATTCGTCGAGCAGTCCGTGCACGTAGCCGGTGACGCGTGCGCCGACGTAGTGCGACCCGGAGCCCACGTCGTTCGACCGGGTGGGGAACGCCGTGAGCGAGCTGTTCGACCCCAGGTTGCGCGACCAGTTGCCCGAGTGCGACAGCCGTATCGACGTCGTGCCCGTGGGCGTGTAGTCCAGAACCTCGGCGGTCGAGTAGTTCCGGGCATTCGTGGTGCCCGGGAAAGATGGCGGCGCGAGCGGAACGTCGAGACCGCGAAGCGCCGCAGTGACTGCCGCCACCGAGTCAGTGCTGATGCCCTGCTGCGCGAGCAGCGGACCACGCGGTGCAAGCAGCGAATACCACTCCGCGGAATTGTCATTGACGTTCCACGAGACGTTGTAGCGGAGCCGCTGCTTCCGGATGGGTCCGTTCGCTGTACCGCTCACCGCGAGCTGGCGCGGGATGGGGCGCGTCCACGCGGGATCGTCCCACGCGAGGGAGCGGTCCGCTCCCGATCCCCGGATCACCGACGCGAAGATATCGGTGCCGCCCCGAAGCGTCTGCGCAACGCTGCCGCCCGCAAAACCCCCGCGCGCGGGATCGGCGGAGGTCGTGATGACGCGCGTCGATGCGACAGCGTCCGGCGGAAGCGCGCCGCCACGCACGTTCGCGCCGTCGATCGTTGTCGTATTCTGGTTCGCCGCGGCGCCGAGCACCGAATAGGTCGAATCGTCCAGCGCGAACACGCCGGGGATCGACATGAGAAGGGACATCAGCTTCGACGGGTCTGCCAGGAAGAGCGAATCCGCTACTGCTCCCAGGTTGATCTCGCCGACGGCCGCTTGCTCCCCTGCGCGGAGCGGACGCGTGGCACGCACCGTGATCGTGTCGAGTGTCGCCGACGCGCGCTCCAGATGGACGTCCGCGCCGAGCATGTTGGAAATGCCGGTGCGCGAGAGCCGGAACGTCGTGGAGGCGTAGCCGATTTTCCGGACGGCGACCACGTAGTCGCTTTCGGGGTTCGAGAACACGATCGTGTACACGCCCTTGGCGTCGCTGCGTGCGGTCTGCGTCGAACGCGTGACGAGTCCGGTGACCAGCACTTCGGCCTGGGCCACGGGAAGGCTATCGGGACCGAACACGCGGCCGCGAATGATCTCCGCCGTGCTCTGGGCCGCGGCGCCCGCCGCCCACATTGACGTGAAACCGAGCAGTGCGAGCGCCCGAAACGCGCGCGATCGGAAGCGCGTCGCCGGGTGGGGGGACGTGAGGTCGAGCGGCGAGCGCATGGAGTGCCAGTATGACGCTCTTCACCCGCCAAGCGTTGCCGGAAAACAGGGCAAACGCGCCGTTTGCGAAACGCCCCGGAACGCTCCGTAACAGCCGCGTGAGGCGGCGCCTTCAGCCCGCTTCGATCACCCGTGTCAGCGCGTCGAGGTCGACTGGCTTCACGAGATGCGCGTCGAAGCCGGCCTCGGTCGTTCGCCGGCGGTCTTCGTCCTGTCCCCATCCGGTGAGCGCGACCATTCTCGGGGGGTGTCCCCCCGCGTTTTCGCGAATGCGCTTGGCGGCGTCGTATCCGTTCAGCCGGGGGAGACCCAGGTCGAGAATCACGATGTCGGGCCGGATCGTGGCCGCCACGGTCACGGCATCCAGCCCGTCGTGCGCCGTGTGCACATCGTGCCCCGCGATCCGGAGCAGCATTCCGAGGCTGAGCGCAGAATCGCGGTTGTCGTCGACCACGAGAATCCTTCGTGTGCGAACGGATCGCGCGCCCCCCGACGAGGACTCGCTCCGGGCCGCCGGAGCATCGACGAGCGGCAATCGGATCACGAACTCGCTTCCGAGTCCCAGCCCCGGGCTGCGTGCCTCGATCGTGCCCCCATGCATCTCCAGGAGCCACTTCACGAGCGTGAGACCCAGCCCGAGCCCGTCGCGTGAGCGTTCGAGCGACGTGCCCACCTGCTCGAATTTCTCGAAGATCCGCGAGATGTGCTGTGGCGCGATGCCGATGCCCGTGTCCCAGATGCGAATGGCGACCTGATTCCGTTCGCGCTGCACTCCGATGCCGACGCGGCCGCGGCGGTTCGTGAACTTGCACGCATTGTGCAGCACGTTGCCAATGATCTGCGTGAGCCGGACCGGGTCGCCGTCGACGAACATCTCGACCGGCGGAATGCTGACGGCGAGCTCGTGCTCCATCGCGTCGACCGTTGGGCGGATCATGTCGACCGCCTGCCGCACGATCGTGGTGACTTCAACGGTTTCGCGTTGGAGCTCCACCTTGCCGCCCGTGATGCGTCCAACGTCCAGCAGGTCGTCGATCAGGCGCTCCATCTGCGCGACCTGGCGCCGCATCATGTCGGCAGCGGGTTGCAGCCGGGCGTCATCCATCGAGAAGCGCTGGAGGATCTCCACGGTATTGCGAATGGGCGCGAGCGGATTCCGCAGCTCGTGCGCGAGCAGCGAGAGAAACTCGTTCTTCCGCCGGTCGGCGTCGTGCATCGCGCGCTCCGCCGCTTTCCGGTCGGTGATGTCGCGCGCGATCTTCGAGGCGCCGACGACGCGTCCGCGTGCGTCGGTCACCGGCGAAACGGTCAGCGAGATTTCGAACAGGCTGCCGTCTTTCCGCTTCCGCACCGTCTCGTAGTGCTCGATCCGTTCGCCGCGCCGGATCCGGTCGAGCACGGCAGGCTCCTCGTGCAGGCGGTCCTCGGGAATGATCATCGTGATCGGCCGCCCGATTGCTTCTGCTGCGGTATAACCGAACAGGCGTTCCGCGCCGGCGTTCCACGACTGGATGACCCCGTTCAGGTCCTTGCTGACGATCGCATCGTCGGAAGACTCGACGATCGATGCGAGCCGTGCGCTGGCATCGAGTGTCTGCTGCGCCTGGTACGCGGACGACCCGACGTTCGCCACGCTCACCAGCTGCCTTCGGTCCTCCGCGTCGAACGTCCGCTGCGGATTCGTGCTCACCGCCCAGATTGCGCCGACGGCCTTTTCTCCGGCGTGGAACGGTGCCAGGAGCAGCTCCTCGGCGGGAGGCAGCAGATCCCGAAAGTCGGTGTAGCGGCGTTCGGGCCGGCTGAACAGCAGCGGTCTGTTCGCGGTGAGAACTTCACCGGATGGGCAGGCATCCCGCGAGAACGAACGGCCACTCTGGGACTCCCAGACCCCGGACACTGCGCGCCAGTGGAGGCGCGTTCCAACCGCAGCGTCGGCCCCCATGCTCACGCCGGCCGCATCGACGTCGAGCATGGCGAGTACGGCGTCGGCGATCACCTTCATGACCGTGCTTGGCGAGTACGCCATCGCGTCGACCACCGTCGTGATGGCGCGGTTCTCGGCTTCGTAGTCAGCTGGGCGTGGAGTGCGTCGCTCGAGCTCCTCGGTGCAGAGCACAGTGTCGAGCGATGCGGCTCTCGGCGCATCACGCAGTTTGGTCACAGGGTCTCCGAATACGGAACACGGACACGCGGCGGGGGCGAGTGTTCCCGTGGTCAGGGTGCAGGCGGCGCACGAGCCCGCAAAACACGGGGCTGTCGCAGCGTTGCTCGGAGACGCGCCAACAACGGCTTCGGATGCGCTTCAATCCGACACGTGCCAATGATAATCAGTAGTCACCCCGGGCGGGATCAATGCATTCCCGGGGTGTACGTCATGGAGGGGCCGTCACTGTGACGGCGAACACGACCCCGGAGGTTCCCATGGCACACGTGCAGGACCCCGTTTGCGGCATGATGATCGAATCCGAGACTGCCGCAGCCTCATCAGTGTTCGACGGCGAGACCTACTATTTCTGCTCGCTCGAGTGCCGGGACACGTTTGAAGCGGATCCGCGGCGCTATGCGGCGGCGCAGAAGGAAGCGCGCTTCACGAAATCGATGGGTGTTCCTGCGCCGGAGTTCGGATTTGCCACGAGTGGCGGCGCCGAGTACGAAGGGCCGCCGGCAAAGCCGGCGCAACGGAAGGCGAAGGACCGCGAAAAAGCCTGAGGGGCGCGTTCAACGACAGATCATTTCTTCGGCTCGATCTGTTTGAGGAGCTCCCCGAGATAGCTGCCCCATACGGCAGGAAGAGAGTGCGTGCCGTGGCCGCGGGTCTGGTCACTGATCGGAATCAGGACGTAGCGGCCATGCTGTACGCGCGGCATGAGCTTCTCCATGAGGCCCTGCTCCGGCGGGTTGACCTGGTCATCTGCCGAGTTCACCGCAAGTACGGGCACCTTGACTGACTCGAGTTTGCCGGACGGGTCATAGTCGCGCGACGCTTCGAACTGATACAGAAAATCGTTCGCGTCCAGGGTATGTGTCTGCCGCTCGATATAATCGTCGGCGAATTTCTCCGCGGCATCTCGCGTCGGATACTGTTTGGCCTGCTGCATCGGCACGCTCTGCATCATGAACAGCATTTCAGTCGCGGCGCGGAGGCCCCAGACGGGCGGCGACGTGTAGTCGCCGTTCATCCACGCCGGGTCCGAGCGGATGGCGTTGGCGATGAACTCGCGCATGATGCGATTGCGCCCGGCGATCTGCGTGGGAATGCACGCCATCGGCGCGATGCCGTCCATCATGTCGGGCCAGTTCTCGGCCCACATCCACGAGTGCATGCAGCCCATGGACGTGCCCATCACGAGCAGCAGGTGGTTGACGTTCAGCCCTTCGGTCACCAGGCGGTACTGCGCGCGCACCATGTCCTCGTACCCGTACTTCGGAAACTTCGCGTGCAGACCGTCACTCGGTTTGCTCGACTTGCCGGTGCCGATGCCGTCAGGGAGGATGATGAAATGCGTTGCCGTATCGAGCAGCTGTCCCTTGTTGAACAGCAATCCGCCGTACGTCGCGCCCAGGAAGCCGTTGAAGCTGCCGGTCGTCCCGTGCAGGATGATCACCGCGTTGTGCACCTTGCCGTCCGCTTCCTTCCGTGGCCTCCCGAGCGTGGCGTAATGGATCTTGAGCTCGGGAAGGACAGAGCCATCGTTGAACTTGAAGTCCTTCATGATGAAGTCGCCTTCGGTCACCCCAGGGCGCGGGCCGCCGCGCTGGGCCTGAGCGACGGTGGTGAGGAAGAGGACGGCGAGAAGGGCGTTGCGCATACGAGGGCTCACATGCGGACTGGGATGAGCTGAAATTGCCCGAATTCCCCCCATCGGGCAATCGCGTGGGTTTTTCACTCCCCCTGTGTCATAAGGGAGCATGCTGACCGAGCCCGAGCTACTCCGCATCTACGCCGATACCATCGACGCGCTCTACGCGTTCGTGTCGCGGCGGTGCGGCGGTATTCGCGAGGTGGCAGAAGACATCACGCAGGACACATGGTTGCGCGCGCTCCGGGATTGGCGCGCGCACGGCGTCCCGGAGGTGCCGATCGCGTGGCTCACAACCGTGGCTCGCAACCTGCTCGCCAATACGTATCGCCATCCCGAGCAGGTCCCGCTCGACGGGGTGACGCAGGAGCGTCTGCTCGCCGCGGCTGACGAGCAGCCGATCGGTGACGACGCCGGCGTCGCCCAACTGGTGAGCTACGCCCTCACGAAGCTCCCTCCCGCCGAAGCCAGGCTGCTCGAGGCATTTCACTTTGACCGATTCAAGGTTGCGCAGATCGCCGAAGCCTACGGCGTCTCCGAACGCGCGATCGAAGGCCGTCTGCGGCGTGCGCGCGAGCGTTTGCGCCGCGAACTCGAAACCGTACTCAAGGCCCAGGGAGGCCTCGCATGATTGACCAGGACACGCACGCCCCGACGCCGGAATTCCGCGCAGCGCTCGAGCGCCGCCTCATCGATGCGCTCCGTGCCGGCGACAGCGTCACGCCGATCACGTCGCGCCACGCTCCGCGCCGCCGGTGGCGCACCGCTGCCGCCATCGCCGCGGGTCTGCTGCTTGGCGTCAGCGTCAACTTCGCGGCCGGGCAGGTGCAGCAGAACAAGCAGCGGGATTCCGTCGTCGCGACGCTCGAGTTGCAGCAGCAGCTCGCCGCGCTCAAGCTCGATCTCGCCAGGTCGGAAGCCGATCTCGCCCGCCGGAAGTTCGGCGTGGGCGCGGTATCGTCCGTGACGGTTGCGGCCGCAGAGGCGGAGCTGCGCGCGCGCGAGATCGCCGTCGCCAAAGCCGCCCTCGACATCGCCGAGGCTCAGGCCACCGCCGCGGCTCCGCGCGACGAGATGTGGGCGAAGCTGGTGAACGGACGCGATTTCGTGCTCGAGCGGCTCAAGCTCGACGAGCAATCCGCGAGCCAGCGTCTGCTGGCGGCCAAGGCCGCGCTCGACGAGGCGCAGCGCGGCTTTCAGGCCGGCGCGGTCATGCAGGCTCACCTCACCGAAATGCAACTGGCGCTGCAGAGCGCGCAGGACGATCTCGATCTTCTCGCCCGCAAGGAGCTTCTGCGGCGCGAGACGATCGAGAAGAAACTGCACCCGGACGATGCGACGCGGCGCCTGCAACAGATGGAGGCGCAGAGTGACGTCCGTCGCGCGCAGCGCGAGCTCGGACTGGCGCAGCAGCGGCTCGCGATTGCTTCGGCGCAGCTTCGCGCGGGTACGATGTCGGAGCTCGATGCCAAACGACTGGAGCTCAACCTGCTCGAGCGACAGGGCGAGCTCGCCAAGCTCATGCAGCTCCTGAAAGCCCTCGAACAGCGAAAGGAAAAATGACGGCGGTTACTTCGGGGTCTGTCGCGGTGTCCACTCACGCTCGGGCAACGCGAACCCGGGCTCCTTCAGCCATTCTTCCGCTGCCGCGATGCTCGGGAAGATAGCGAGCCTGATCTGCGGATGGTCGTTCAGAATCTGGAACATGCGCGCGTGCCCGAACTGCACGAGCGTCGACACGACGATTGCAGACTTGAAGATGTTCGGAAAGTTCATGCTGCGGCGATACGCGGCGAGCTGCCGCAGGTGTTGCGGCGTGATGCCGAATTCCGTCGCCTGGGACATGTCGACGATCCGGTGCGGCACGGCTTTCTTGCCCACTTCGAGATCCACGATATCGCGCGTCATGCCGGCAATGTCGTTGGGCGAAAACACTCCCGTCACCGTGACGTAGACAATCTCGTTTTCGAAGCGCAGCGAATAAGGCATCTGAGGAGAATCCTTGCGCCCAAACTCTCCTCGCGAAAGGCCCGCGTCCAGAGGCCGTACGGAACCGACTATTGAACGCAGCGTGCGTTTGGATCCGGCGTGGCCTGCCGTGTAACGGGGCGGTGATCGAGCGAGGCCACGACCGTTACAAAATCCCGTGCGTACCGGGTGATCCTGGTCATCCGGTCGTACGCGATGTACTGCGGTTCGTCGGTCACCATGTGCAGGTCCCGGTACGAGACCGCCGAAACGAAAAACACCACCGGGATGCCGTACCGCGCATACATGTAATGGTCGCTGCGGCACCATCCATTGCTCGGCTCCGCGGGCGCGTCGAACGCATAGTCAAGCCTGAAGCCGTATTCAGGTCTCGAATTCACGCGCTCAACAAGCTCGCCGAATTCCGGTGACCGTCGCTTCGAACCGATGAGTACGAGCGCGTTCGGGCCGCTGGGCGGGTCATCTTCCGGATCGCCACGTCCCATCTGATCGAGATTCACCTGCGCGATAATCGAATCTCTCGGAACCGAAGGATGATCCGAGTAGTACTGCGCGCCGTACAGGCCTTTTTCCTCCGCTGTGTGAAACACGAACAGCACCGATCGCGCGGGCCGGTTCGCGGCCGGTGCGAGCGCTTCGGCAATTTCGAGCGCCATGACGGTCCCGCTGCCGTCGTCGTCGGCACCGTTGAAGATGGAATCCGGGCGGGGTCCGCCGTGGAGCCGGTGCAGGCTGTCAATGATGGCGCGAATCCGCGTCCACTGGTCCTCTGTCACATTTCGCGGCTGCGGTGCATCGCCGCCCAGTTTCCGCACGACGTCGTTGAACGCGCGAATGGAATCGTGATCAACCACGGGGCCCATGCCGACGTGGTCGTGATGCGCGCCGACCGCCACGTACGTGTTGCGCAGCTTCACATCGCGCCCGCGGAGAATGCCGACGACGTTGTACGCCGGCGCTTCGGTTGGCTCGTTCACGAAACGAATGCTGCCGCTCACGCGCTGGCCCGTCGCTCCCGCGCTCAGTGTCGCGAGCGGTTTGCCGAAGATTCGCTCCGCGGCGGCCGCGGTGATGGAAATGACGGACAGCGGTGTGGCGTCGCCGGTGAGTGTCGAATCATCGAACGTCTCGCGCGTGCCGCGATATTGCGCGAGCTGCTGCGGTGCCGCGAGGTCGAGCGTCGCGACGAAAATCGCGCGTGCGTCTCTGTAGCGCCGGAGATTGTCGCGTTGCCAGAACTGGAACCCGCCGCGGCCGCCGCCACGACCGCCCGTGGCGGACGAGGGCGCGAACACGACGATCTTGCCGCGCACCGCGTCCGGCGCGACCGTGGCCGAATCGCCGAGCACGCCGCCGAACACCGTTTCGATGTTCTCTCCGCGAAACGCGCGCCCGAACGGCTGGCCGCCGATCTGCACGGCGAAGCCGATACGCGGCACAAGCACGAAGTCGTCGGCGGAGACGGCATCGGTACCGATGCGCAGCGTGTTCGCGGGATCGACGCGCTGCGCGAACCACGGAATGCGCTGGAAGTACGTGCCGTTGTCGCCTGCTGGTTCGAGTCCCATGCGCCTGAGCTCGGCCGCGATGTAATTCGCCGAGCGAAGCCCGCCACGCCGCCCGGTGTTCCGGCCTTCCATCGAGTCGTCGGCGATGATGTACTCGCGCGTCATCACGTCGGCGACCGAAATCTCGGCCGATGTCGGCGCGGGTTTGTGCGTGCGTGGTCCGTCGTGCGATTGCGCGCTCGCCACCGACGACAGCACGGCCAGGACGACGCAGGAGCCTCGCCTGTTCACCGGCCCCCCTGTCCCCCTGTTCCCCCGTTCCTCTGTTCCACGGTCCCCCTGTTCCCCAGTCCCGCACTTGCTCCGCCCTTGAACCCCGGCCCGCGCACCACACGCCCCGGCTTCGCTCCCGTGTGCTCGCCGTTCGCGAGCACCTGCACGCCGTTCACGAACACGTGCACCACGCCGGTGGCGTACTGGTGTGGTTTCTCGAACGTGGCGTGATCGATGATCGAATCCGCGTTGAACACCACCACATCGGCGAAATAACCGGGAGCAAGCTTTCCGCGGCGCCTGATGCGAAGGTTCGTTGCCGGGAGCGACGTGAGCCGTCGCACCGCCTCGGTCAGCGGAATGATCTTGTCGTCGCGCGAGTACTTGCCGAGGAAGCGCGCGAACGAGCCGTACGCGCGCGGGTGCGGGTTGGATTTGAGAAACACGCCCTCGGGTGCGAGCGAGGCTTCATCCGAGCCCACGCTCACCCAGGGCAGCGACACTTCGCGCGTGATGTTGTCTTCGCTCATCAGGAAATAGATCGTGCCGACGCGCGTGCCGTCCTTGACGACGAGGTCCATCGCAGTTTCTTCCGGCGACGTGCCGCGCAGCTTCGCGACTTCGGCGAGCGTTTTGCCCGTGTATTGCTTGAGCGAATCCGCCTTGAACTGCACGAGGAGAATGCGGTCGGGCGACCCCGCCGCCAGAAAGAGGTTCTCCCACGCATCGCTGGGCGTATCCATTTCGCGTTTCACGCGCGCCCGAATGCTCTTGTCCTGCAGGCGCTTTGCCCACGCCGCGTAGCCGCCTTCCTGCACCCAGGTCGGCATCGATGCGTCGAGGCCCGTCGCGCCCGCGGGATAGGGATAGATGTCCGCCGTGATATCCATGCCCGCGTCGCGCGCGGAGTCGATCTTCTTCACGACCGCGTCCATCTTCGACCAGTTCGCTCTCCCAGCCGCCTTCAGGTGGAAGATCTCGGCGCGCACGCCGGCGTCGCGCGCGATCTGCAGCAGCTCGTCGACCGCCTGCACGAGACGCAGTCCTTCACTGCGCATATGCGAGATGTACATGCCGCCGTACGGCGCCGCAGCCTTCACGAGCTCCGTGACTTCGTCCGTCTTGGCGTACGCGCCCGGCGCGTAAATCAGCGCGGTGCTCACGCCCATCGCGCCTTCCTCCATGGCCTGTTTCACGAGCGCACGCATGCGGTCGAGCTCTTCGGGCGTCGGCGCCCGATTGTCCCACCCCAGCTCGTGAATCCGAATCGTCTCCGCGCCGACGAACGACGCGATGTTCGTGCTGATGCCGTGCGCGACGACCGTGTCGAGATATCCGCCGAGCGTCGTCCAGTTCATCGGGTACTTGATGTCGCCCTGAAGGCCGGTGAAGACGGTGCGCATGGTGTCGGTGAGCGGGCCTGCGGAGCCACCCTCGCCGGTGACTTCGAGTGTCACGCCCTGGCGAATGTCGCTCTGGCTCCGTCCGTCCTGGAGCAGTGACTCATTGGCCTGGCTCAGCATGTTGATGAAGCCTGGCGCCACGGCGAGTCCCTTCGCATCGATCTCGCGCCGGCCCGTTCCGCTCACGTGACCAACGGCCACGATCGAGTCACCAACGATCGCGAGGTCGCCGTAAATGGGGGCGCTGCCGGTGCCGTTGTAGATCGTGCCGCCGCGAATCACGACGTCGTACGCCGGCGGTTTGGCACAACCGCCCAGCGAGAGGGCCAGCGCGACGACGAGACGCCGTGTGCTCAGTTCCATTTGAGGCCGCGAAGCTGGTCGAGGTTGACGTTTCCGCCGGAGAGCACGACGGCCACGCGCGAGCCCGCCGGAATGTCGACGAGGTTGTGGAGCAGCGCGGCGACGGGCGCCGCGGCCGCGCCTTCCACGACGAGCTTGCAGCGCTCCATCACCCAGATCACCGCCTCGAAGATTTCCCGGTCCGGAAGCGCGACGATTTCGTCCACGAACCGCTGCACGACGGAGAACGTGATTTCGCCGGCGCGGCGGACGCGGAGTCCGTCGATGACGGTCTTGCAGTCGATCGTTTCCAGTCTCCCTGCCTCGACGCTCCTCAGCATCGCGGGTCCGTCCGACGATTCGACGCCGATGACGCGGATTTTCGGATTGAAGCTCTTTGCCGCCATCGACACCCCGGAGATGAGACCGCCGCCGCCGATCGGCACGATGATGACATCGACCTCGGGCCAATCCCTGATGATTTCGAGCCCAAGGGTGCCTTGGCCGGCGATGAGCTGTTCATCGTCGAACGGATGGACGTAGGTGAGCCCCTGCGTTCGAACGAGCTCCTTGGCCTTCTCGTTTGCCTCATCCCAGATCGTGCCGTGCAGCACGACCTCAGCGCCGTAGCCCTTCGTCGCCGCAATTTTGGCCGGCGTGGCGTTCTCGGCCATGCAGACCACGGCGCGGATGCCGTGGATCTTCGCGGCAAGCGCCACGCCCTGCGCGTGGTTGCCGGCGGAGGAGCAGACGACGCCACGGCGTTTCTGCTCGTCCGGCATCTGCGCGAACTTGTTGAGCGGGCCGCGGATCTTGTAGGAGCCAACGCGCTGGAACATCTCGGCCTTGGTGCGGACCTCGTGGCCGGTGAGCTCGCTCAGCTGCCGGGACGTGAGCAGCGGCGTGTGCTTGATATGGGCGGCGATGCGCGCGCGAGCGGCCTCGAAATCGGAGAGCGAGAGAGAAAACACAGAAAGGAAAAAGGGAAGAGGGAAAAGGGGCGAGGAACCAGGACCGAGAACCGAGAACAGAGAGGCGACGGCGCGAGGACAAGATACGGGGCGGGTTCCCCGGGTGCCGGTGAACTTCGCCCAGTTGCCCGTTGCCCCGTCATCCGTCGCCCGTCGCCCGTCGCCCGTCGCCCGTTGCCCGTTGCCCGTTGCCCGTTGCCCGTTGCCCGTTGCCCGTCATCAGGGCTTGCTCTTCGCCTCGCACGGCCCGAGTCTACATCGCACGTTTCAACCAACCCCCGGGACTCTCATGCAGCTCTCTCGTCCGTCGCGCGTCGCTCGCGTAGCGATGCTCGCGTTGGCGGCGGCCATTGCCGCGCCACTTCACGCCCAGCACCCCCTGCTGGATGCCATCCGGTTCCGCGAAATCGGGCCGTCCCGCCAAGGCGGCCGGTTCATCGAATTCGCCGTGCTCGAATCCAAGCCGCAGGTCTTTTACGCGGCGTCGGCGACCGGCGGCGTGTTCAAGACCGAGAACAACGGCATCTCGTTCGAGGACGTGTTCCAGAACCAGGGAATCGCGTCCGTCGGCGCGGTCGCGCTCTCGCAATCCAATCCCGACATCGTGTTCGTCGGGTCGGGCGAAGGCAATAACTCGCGCAGCACGTACTACGGCAACGGCGTCTACAAGTCGACTGACGCCGGCAAGACGTGGAAGAATGTCGGTCTCGAAAAGACCAATCACATCGGCCGCATCGTCATCCATCCGACGAATCCGAACATCGTGTTCGTCGCGGCGCTCGGAAATCTCTATTCGGAGAATCCCGACCGCGGCCTCTATCGCTCGCTCGACGGCGGCACGACATGGACCAAAGTGCTCGACCACAAAGTCGACGGACGCTCGATCGGCGTGATCGATGTCGTGATGGATCCAACCAATCCGCAGGTGCTCTACGCGTCGACGTACGACAAGGTCCGGCGCCCGTGGTCGTTCGCGGAAGGCGGTCCCGGCGGCGGGCTCTGGAAGTCGGTCGACGGCGGAACGAAGTGGACCATGCTGGCGGGCGGCCTTCCGACCGGGATGCTCGGCCGTATCGGCATTTCCATTGCGCGCAGCGATCCGAAGACGGTGTACGCGGTGCTCGAGAACGTGAATTCGCGTACGGGCATGACGCTCGAAGCGCGCAAGGCGTGCCTCGCCCTCGGATTTGGCGACGGGTCGATCGGCGATCAGTTGTATCGCTCCGACGATGCAGGCAAGACATGGACGCAGGTGGCGCCGAACGCGAACGCCGCGGCGGCACCGCAGGTTGAAGAAGGAACGATTGGTGTCGCGCCGACGGCGAGTGGCTGTGGCGCGAGCGGCGGCCGTGGCGGCCGTGGTGCGGCAGCAGCGGGCGCTGATTCGGCGGGACGCGGCGGCGCGGGCGCGGCCGGTCGGGGCGCCGGTGGTGGAGCGGGCGGGCGTGCCGCCGGTGCAGGTGGCGCGGGAGCCGGGGGCCGCGGCGGCGCAGCAGGTGGCCGGGGCGCCGGTGGCCGCGGTGCTGCGGGTGACTCTACGATCGCAGCCACCGTCGGGCGCGCAGGCGGTGGTGGCGGACGCGGCGTGAGTTTCGGGGCCAACCCGCCCTACTACTACGGCCAGATTCGCGTCGATCCGAAAGACAAGAATCACGTCTACCTGCTCAGCGTCGAAGTGCAGCACACGCAGGACGGCGGCGCGACGTGGACCTCGCCATTCGGATTCGGCGGCGACAATCACGCGCTCTGGATCGACCCCAAGGACAGCCAGCACATGATCCTCGGCTTCGACCACGGCATGGGCGTCACGTTCGACGGCGGCCGCAACTGGTTGCATCCGGATCATCTGCCGCTCGCGCAGTTCTACGCCATCACGTACGACAATGCGCGTCCGTACAACGTGTACGGCGGCATTCAGGACAACGG
>Ga0134121_10002464_pt1 | contig 15998 bp, 13 predicted proteins | sample KB301_FD_96463 | JGI IMG/M metagenome (GOLD analysis project Ga0134121, IMG submission 96463) | Terrestrial soil microbial communities without Nitrogen fertilizer from Kellogg Biological Station, Michigan, USA - KB3-0-1 | ecosystem: Environmental > Terrestrial > Soil > Unclassified ... | reverse complement strand
GGCGAGAGAACGATACTCCAGACCCAACACTCAACCCGGCCTGCCCTCGAACCATCACCTGTGGAAGCTACCTCGCTCGGGACCCAGCCCGCGTCGCTCCGCTGCGCGTTTGCGCCCGCATCATCATTTTCGTTCAAGGTGGTGGCCTATCTGGCTGACTTGCATGCAGACGGTGAAGTACTGGTACGCATACCTCGCAGTGTGAAATATCGAGGCGAAAAGTGCGAGTATCGTCTGATTTATTGCTGCAGAATGCGGCGTATTGGATGAAATGTTGTATGGTAGAGGAAGTATGCGTACGAGGAGGGACGTGCGCATGAAAGGAAGAGTGTGCGATGTTGCTGCAGGGCGCGAACGGGAGCGATCCGGAGTGTGAGGCTGTGGCACTGGGCCCCGGCAAAGCCGAGTGGCAGCTGGTGGATCAGCGGCTGCGTGAGTATGCGCGACATCGCAGTGCGCTCGATGCCGCCGAGGCGTTCGATCTCGTGAGAGCCGAGCAGTTGAAGATCTACGCGTCCTTCGGGCACGTCAGCCTGTACGAGTACATGGAGCACGTGCTCGGATACAAGCCGCATGCGGCGAGGGAGCGAATGCGCGTGGCGCGGGCCCTCGCCACGCTTCCCGAGACCACAGCGGCGCTCGCGCGTGGTTCGCTGACCTATTCCGGGGCTCGTGAGCTCACGCGGGTCGCGACACCTGAAACGGAGACCGACTGGCTGGCCGCAGCCGAGGGTCTCGTCGGCAATCAGATCGAGCGTCTCGTCGCTAACCATCGCCCGGGCGATCTGCCCGAGGACCCGACCGATCCAGACCTGCGCCCTCGCATGGTTCGCCTCGAGTTGCCGCCGGAGGTCTATGCGCTGTGGCGGCAGGCGCGCATGGTCGTCGCCGAAGAACGCGGCAGCGAGTTGAGCGATGCAGACTTCGTCGAGACGATCTGTCGTGCGATCATTGCCCCAGGCTCCGGTGTCGATGGCCCGGTGCACCAGATCGCCTATCAGCAATGTCAAGACTGCCGGCGCGTTACGCAAAACGGCGCCGGGCGCGAGATCGACGTCGCCCGGGAGGTGTTCGAACGTGCATCGTGTGATGCCAAAAGCGTCGGCTCTCTCGATGCAGCGACGCCGGAGCGAGCCACGACCACGGTGACGCCGCGGCTCCGCGAGCAGGTATTCGCGCGCGACCACTATCGTTGCATCGCGCCGGGCTGCCGATCGGCCCGGAACCTGGAAGTTCATCACATCATCGAACAGTCCCGAGGCGGCCCGCACGAGCTGTGGAATCTGTGCCTTTTGTGCGGCGGCCACCACGCCGCACTTCATGCGGGTTTATTGACGATACGGGGACAGGCGCCCTACATGATCGAGTTCCGATGGATCTACAGCCCACCGATTCCGATTGAACTCGACCCCGATGCGCGCAAAGCGATGCTCGCGCAACGACTTGACGAGGAGATCGATCAGATACCGTCGGAAGAAGATCTGTTGTGGTACGAAGAGAGGCACCCCGGGATGTCCCAGCTGGGACGTCGGGCGAGGCGGCGGCCGGTGTAGTGCTGCTGTCGTGGTGCGCAGAGACGAGGCGTCCCAGCTGGGACGTCCGCCAGGAGGCGGCGTCCGTCGACCGCCGTGTCACGATGACCGGCAGCGCCATCTCCACGACTGGCTGGCGACTCAAGGACGGAACGGCTCCTCTGCCATAAGGTGCGAGGCTCCAAGCCTGGCATCACCACGTCCCAGCTGGGACGTCGACAGCGTGACGAGCAGCCTGCCCGCTCCTGCCGGATCGATTCGCTTGCCTCCGGAACCAGGGATCCGCACCCGCATGGTGAGTGCTCGGCTCGCGTTGATCGGTCAGTGACTCAGGTACATTGTGTGTTCAGGCGCGAGTGGCGCCGGCCCGCTCTTGCAACGAGCTTACAAAGTCTGGGCAGCATGTTAAGCGACCTGGGGCAGCGCGAAGCGCTAATCTGGCCGTTCTTCGTGCCGTTGCCAGGCGCGCACGCGATCAACACAGGGAACATCTTGCGCGCCACTCGGTCACTTCACGAAGCGCTCGGTCGCGAGCTGTCGTCGGTATCCATCGAGCGCGAGGCCAGCTTTGCCGGGGCTACTCGGACCCTGACGTGACCGGCGACCCGTTCCTGCAACTCGCCGTGGTCGGCGGCGCCACCGACCACGAAGCCTGTGCTCGTGCTGTGCGGGCGCTGATCTCCGAGCGGCTACCTGACCACCCGTTTGACGCCGCCGTGCGCGTGAAGCGGATCCTCGCCGCGCGTGGCTTCCGCGATGACGCCACCGCGTTCGCGCTGCCCGACATGCTCGAACAGCGCGCCGGCAACTGCCTCGGCCTCACACTGCTGATCGGCGCCGTGCTGCTCGACCGCGGTCACGAGGTCGACTTCGTGGTGCGGCTCGATCCGCTCGACGACGTCCACGACGCCGGCCAGGAATACTTCGCGCGGCTGCACGACCCGGTTCGCGGCGTCGATAGCGACAGCCGGCTGCCCGAGGCGCGCGATCGCGCAGCACGCTACCGCTTCGTGCCGGTCGAGCACGCCTCGATCATGCTCCCGGGTGCGGGCGGCGATCGGCCATTCGAGGCGACCAACCTCGTCGATCTCGAGGTGCCGCCGGGCTGGGCGCCCGCCGCAGAGAAGATCCGCCGCATCGGGTTCGCTCAGCTCGCGTCGACAGTGTGGTGCGAGCGAGCCAAGGCGCTGATCCGCGCGAATCCCGACGATGCTGCGACCTGGCGGCAGGCGCTGGGGTTCGCCCTGCGCGCTCTTCGCGGCGATCCCGGCAACCGCGAGGCATGGACCGAGGTCTGGCAGGCCGCCCGCGCGCTCGGCCGCCCGGAACTCGCTGCTGCCGCGATGGCGCGCCACGCAGATGCCGGTGGTGATGACTCACTGTTCTGGTTCACGAGGTACCGGATGACCGGTGACGAGGCTTGCGTCGATCGCGCGCTCGCGCGGCTGCCGGCGTATGCCGAGGCGTACCTCGAGAAGCACGTCGTGTTGCCGATGTCCCGCGGCGCTGGTGACGACGACCTGGACGAGGTTCGGCGCCGGCTTGTGATCGCCGCGTGGCTGTTCGCGACCTCGGAGGTTCTCGATCTCGAATCGCTGTATCGCCGGCACGCTGCCCACGTCGCGCATGCGTTCAGCGCGGACGAACTCCACGCGGTGCTCGCTTCCTTCGGCGAAACCGGAAGCCAGGGCCCGAGCTTTTCAGCCTGACGGATTACGCCCCACCGATGGCGCGTTGTACCCTTCCATGACCTTGCGCATCATCGTCATCCTGAGCGCGCTCCTCGCACTGCGAGCGCACCATGCCGGCGCCTGTATCCGGGCCGGCGAAGCCAACACCGTCGTCGGCTGGTCCGAGGACGGCAAGTACGCCCTCTACGAGCTGGTCGAGGACGGCCACATCGATCACGCCGAGATCCTGCCGACCAGCTACGACGGCTTCGTCTACACGATCACGCAGAGCGACAACGAGATCCTCGTCGCGCGCGTGGCCGTCGGCAAGTGCGCCGAGTGGGGCGATGGCGACGCCAAGACCATCGTCGAGAAGAAGACCGGCAAGCTCACGGACAAGAGCCTCATGGCCCTGGCGACCGTCGCCAAGCTCAAGTTCAGCAAGACCGAGAACCCCACCAAGGGCGACAAGCCCACGGCCGCGTTCACCGGCAAGAAGCGCTACGACGTTCACGACGTCGAGCTCACGAGCGGCACCAGCAAGATCCAGATGCCCGTGCCCGTCTACTGCGTCGGATCGTGCCTCGCCGACGAGAACTGGCAGAAATGGTCGATCACCGTCGATGGCGTCCACACGCTGGCGAACGGCAGCGTGCTCTACGACCTCTCGATGGCCAACGTCTGCAACGGCGGCACGCTCCATCGCATGATCACCGAGACGCCCGCGAGCAAGAAGGTCCCGAAGTCGCGTTGCAAGGGATCGGGCGAGTAGCGCTGCCTGAGCGGGTTCGCAGGTACGCCGGAGACGCCAGCGCGGATCAGTGGGGCGTCATGATATCGGATCGCGCGGCGGGGATTGCGTACCCCTGAGGCGCGCAGCCCCACCAGCAATGACCCCACTGGATGACGCGTATGTCAGCAGGGGCATTGTGTTCCCCTGAGGCGCGTGGCCCCACCTGCCGTGACCCCACCTGCAGACGTCTGTGCGTCTGCACCGCTGGCCTGCGGCGGCTCCTCGCGCTCAGTAGCCGAGCGCCGGGACCGCGAGCTGGGTCAAGAACATCGCATCGGACATGGTGCGAGAGGTCTGGATGCGCCGTAGATCGAACGGATCGAACGCTAGCGTGTCTCGCAGCGAGGCAGGCCACAGCGGGTTGACACCGTCGCAGTTGGCGAACCCGACCCGGTAGCCGGCGTCGGCGACGGCCGTGCGGATCCGAGCGCGCTGGAGCCGGCGACCGACCGGGTACGCGATCGCATGGACCGGGTGACCGAGCTCGCGCTCGAGGTCGCTGCGCGAGCCGGCCAGCTCATCACGCAGCGCGTCGTCGTCGAGAGTCTCGAGCACGCGGTGGTTCCGCGTGTGCGACTCGACGCTCATGCCGGCCCGCTCCAGCGCACGCACCTGGTCCCAGGTCATGATCAGCCGGTTCGCGTGCTCGGTCTCGATCGCCTGGCTCCAGTCGACGTCGAGCGCATGACACAGCTCGTCGAGGAAGCGCTCGATGTCGAGGCCCCAGGTGTTCTTGACCAGGTCATCGAGGGTGCGTCGCGCCGCGGGGTCGCGGACGTCGATCTCGAGCGGCCGGGGATAGGTCAGCCGCGCGCGCGTCCGCCGGGCGGTGTTCAGCGCCAGCGCGATGCGCTCCCACCAGTACAGCCGGCGCTCGGTGACGAACGAGGTCGCGACGAAGAACGTCGCCGGGATGCCCAGCTCCCGCAGGATCGGCAGGGCGACGTCGTGACAGCTCCGGTAGCCGTCGTCGAAGGTGATCATCACCGGGTTGGGCGGCAGCGGGGCGCCGTCGAGTCCGCGCAGCAGATCCGCCATGCCGATCGGCGTGCCGATCCGCGCCAGGGTCTCGAGGTGACGCCGGAACTGCCGCGGGGTCGCGTCGGCAACGTCGGGGTCATACGGGTACCCATCCGGATCCGCGGCGGTGTCGTGGATGTGATGGAACGTAACGATGCTCACAATCGGCATGGGCGCGAGCCGCCGGAGCTGCATCACCTTGCGAAACAGACCCACACGGTTGAGGGCACCCACCAGCCGCTCACGCTTCCCCAGTGCAGACTTATTTCCATCGAGGATGAGCATCACGAGTTCCTTTGACTACATGCAAAGCAACGTGCGTGCCTATCCTACAAAGCAGGCCAGCTCACACGATGTAACCCTGCTGATCGCTGTCAGTTTCGGGAAGTCCTGCTCATCTGTTCTGGAGCCCCAGGTCACGTGACCCCACGTGTTCAGCGCGGAGGGGCGCCGCGCGGTGCCCTCATCCGACGGCGAAGCTGGACGCGCCGGCCCCGGTAGTCGAGGGTGAGCGCGAAGTCTTTGAGGATCGCCATGCCGAGGCTCCCGGCGACGTGCGGCTCGGGCGTCGGATCGCCGGTGGCGCCGGAGCCCGCGCGCGCGACCACCACCGCGACGTCCTCGATGCGGTGGCCGGCGAGTTCGATCCACGGCAGCTCACCCGCGCGCGCACCGACGCTGCCGCTCACGCCGCGCAGCGACACCCGCCCGCGGCTACGCATCTCGATCTGCGGCGCGGTACCGGCGGCGATCGTCACCGCGGCCGAGCTGCCGGTGTCGAGCGCGAACCACGCATCGCGCGGCCCCGACGGCCCGGGCACACGGGCAGCCACGACCGGGCACGCATCTTCGAAGCGCGCGTCGAGCCACACGCCATCGGCCGGTGGCGCCGCGGCGATCGCGACGCCTGCCTCGACATCGATCGTCACCGCCGCGCGCATGAAGAGGTCGTAGCCGAGGACGCCGGCCAGCGGAGCGCCGATCGCTTTCGAGAACGCCGCGAGATCGAGCTCGAGGAACCGGGGGCGATGGATCATCGCGGGGCCCACCCGCAGCGTCCGCGCGAGCCGGTAGGGTGCGCCGGCAACACCGTCGGAGGTCCGCACGAAGCGCCGCCCGAGCTCGGGGAGCGCGAGCGCGGCAGCGGCCTGTTCGGAGATCGCACAGGCGCCCGCGCCGGTGTCGAGCACGAACCACCCGGCGTCGCGGTCGTCGATGTGCGCGCGGACGAGCGGGACCTTGCCTCGCGTCCGCCGCCACACCAACGGCTCGCCGAGCGCGGCGAACTCGACATCGCGTGGCGGCTCGTGCGCGAGCGCGTAGGACGACACGACTTCGACCCGCTCGACGGCTTCGACCCGCATCGTGTCGACCAGCCACGCCTCGCGCGACCGCGTGACGTAGGGGATGCGGCCGAATCCGCCGGGCCGGAAGTCGGCGAATTCGAGCGCCACATCATCGCGTCCGACCTGCTCGAGGCGGCGGGGCAGGGATGTCGCGGCGTCGAGCGTCAGCCGGAAGCGCCGCTTGCCTGGCTCACCGGCGCGCAGCCCGAGCACGAGGCGGCCCGCGTCGGCCGCGCTCACGTGCTCGACGATCACGGCGCCGTCGTCGCGCGCCCACCGTCCGCTCCACACCGCCGCGACGACCACGAGCTCCTCGAGATCACCGAGCTCGACCACGCCCGGCATGCCGCTCTCGTCGACGCGCCACGCGGCATGCCCGTCGTAGCCCACCGCGTGCCCCAGCGCGCCATCGACCGTCTCACGGAACGCGCCGCTGGCATGGCATGTGCGCGCCCAGACAACCGGCACGCCGCGAACCTCGCCGGTCCCTCGGACGCGGACTTCCCCGGCGAATCCGTCATCGGCGAACGCGGCGCGCGCGAGCGCCAGCACGCCGGCACGATTCTTGGCGACGGTCACTGCACGAGACTCGACTGGCGCGCACGCGCGTGGGGATCCAGCATGATGACGAACATGATGCTAGAGGCTGCCATGAGCAATGGTCCAAAGATGAGCTTGGGACAGACAGTACAGATCAGACAGATCCAGACGATCGGCGTCTACCTGGCGCCGCTGATGACGCCGGTCCTGCGCCGCTCGCGCGCCGACCGGCCGGAGCTCGCAGAGGACGAGGATACGCCATGGCGGAGCAAGGTCGACCGGGGGTGACCGAGAGCAATGGACCGAGAGCAATGGATCGATCGCGGGCGGTGGACCCGCGATGTCGGTATGATGTCGACCCACGGAGGGATCGAGATTATGAAGTTTATCGGTCTACCGCCGTCCAACGCTCTCGGAGGCTCCCCATGAAAGCACTCGTTACCATGATGCTTGTTCTCGTTCCTGCCCTTGCTCAGGCCGATAAGACCTATAGCGGCGGTAAGGGTGCAACCTGGGACTGCGCGAAAGATCCCACGGTCCTCATCAACCACGGCAGGGGCACCTACACGTTCAAGGGTGCCTGCAAGTCGATCAAGGTCAACGGCGGCCAGAACAAGCTGACGATCGCAGAGGTCGATCAGCTCGACATCAGCGGCGCGCAGAACACGATCAACATCGACGAGGTCGAGACGATCAACATCGTCGGCGCAGAAAACACCATCAACTGGAAGAAGACCAAGTCGGGGGACAAGCCGGCCGTCACCACCGTCGGCACCGGCAACAAGGTCGACCAGGCCAAGTGACGCGCGCCCGCTCGATCTCAGCGCTCACCACGCATGGAGGTTGACCCATGACGACCACGATCGAGCAGAAGCAGCACACCAACGAGACGATCGCCCCGACCCTGGACAACTCGCCGCACGCTCAGCGCGAGGCTTCATAGATGTCGCCGTTGCCACCGCGGTTGCTCGCGAAGTAGACGTGGCGGCGATCGGGCGAAAGCCGGATGTCCTGGTCGAACCCCTGGCTGCTCAGCTCGGTCAGCTCGACCGAGGCGCCGAATGGCTCGTCAACGCTCGCACGCCTCGCCAGGTAGAAGTCGGTGCCCGTGCCGGTGCCGCGATCGAGTTCGAAGTACAGCTCGAGGCCGCACGGGCTCACCCAGCCGCGTAGCCCATTCGCCGGGCTTGCGAGCAGAGTCGGCGGCGACCACGGGCTCGCGTCGTCCGCGCGCGTCGTGACGTAGAACGCGGTGGTCCCGGTGCGCGTCGAGTGGAACAGCAGCGCGCGATCATCGAGGAACGGCGACGGGGCGCGGTCGAGCGCCGCCGAGTTCAACACCGCGACGTCGACCGGCGGCGCCCACGGCGACTCGCGATCCGCGCGCGTCGACACCCAGATGTCGTCGTCCCCGAGCGTGCCGGGGCGGTTAGACACCAGCCACATCGTCAGCCCGTCCGACGAAAGCGCCGGCGTGTTCTCGTACTTCGCCGTCGAGAGCTCCTGCACGTGCTCGACCGGACCCCACGGCGCCGCCGGGTCATTGCGCCGCACGCGCCAGACGTCCGCGCTGCCCAGCCCGCCTGTCCGCGTCGACGTGAAGTACAGCTCGAGGCCGTCGTCGCTCGGCGTCGGGTCGTCCTCCTCCATCGGCGTGTTGACCGCGGCAACCGGCGTCGGTGCGCCGAACGGCCCGAGCGCGACCGCCTCGGCGGCGCACCGGTCGGCGGCGTCGGCGGGGTCTGGGGGCGGGGCGAAGTCGAGCCGCCCGCAACCCGCGAGTGCTGCCAGGAGCCATACGACACGCATCGCCGCGATGCTACCGCGCCTGCGCTGTGCGGGATCGGCAATCGTTCGGGCGCGAAGCAACGAGGGTGAGGAGCCCACCATCTGAGGCGCAGATCGTGATGCGGACCCGAGATCGGCAGCATCTGACGTCAGGAATCCGTGAAATGGCTTGTCAACGGAGTCATTTGATCTGACATTGGTCCGTCACGCAGAGTGAGTGAGGATGGTCAGAGTGCGCGTCAGGAAGGTAGCGAGGGGTGGTGACGTGTTGATCAACAGAGTGGAGGTGGCAGTGGTTGAGGCGAGGGTGTTCGAGTACGAGCTGTTCATTGTGCACGCGGAGGTCGACGGCACGTTCGTGCACGGCCACCTGCTGCCGGCGCTGGGGATTCCCGCCGATCTTTGTTCGCCTGGTGAGCTTCGGGGAAGGGCGCGGACACGCGGCGGCAGCAACCATGCGAGGCGTTGCGCGCTGCCGAGGATACCGCCGTCGACTTCGACGCGGTGTTGCGGTGATGGCGAGCCGCCGGCGGCTGCGCCACCTGCCCGCGCAGGCGTATCAGGAAGAGGGAGGACGGTTGGTGCAGGGCGGAGAGCCGCTGCAGGCGCTGCCGTACCTGGTGGCCGCTCGCCGTGAGGGCGGGGCAGGGCCGGCGCTTCGCATGCTGTTCCGATCGGCGGCGCGCAACCTGCCGATCGCGCGGCTCGTGCACCTGGCGCCCGTGTCGTCCGCGGCGTTCAGCCCGGCAGGTGGTCTGATCGTCACGACCAGCCGGACCACTGCGCGGATATGGGACGTCGCCACCGGGCAACCCGTCACGCCCGTGCTCGCGCACGGTGACCGCGTGAACAGCGCGGCGTTCAGCCGGGATGGCCGCCGCATCGTGACTGCGAGCCGCGATGGCACTGTCCGGGTATGGGACGCGGTGACCGGCGAGCTCGTCACGCCGCCGCTCGTGCACGCCGGCATCGTGAACAGCGCGGCGTTCTGCGCGAGCGGCACGCGCATCGTCACCGCCAGCGATGACCGGACCGCGGGCGTCTGGGATGCGGCGACCGGCACCCTGATGACGCCATGGCTCACGCACGATTCGGCGGCGTTCAGTCCGGACGGCAGTCGGCTCGTCACCGCCGGCAGTGACAAGACCGCGAGCGTGTGGGACGCCACGACCGGCAGGCTCGTCACGTCGCTTCCGCACGAGGGCGCCGTGCACAGCGCCGTGTTCAGCCCCGACGCCCGCCGCATCGTCACCGCCAGCTCGGACCGCACCGCGGGCGTGTGGGACGCCGCGACGGGCGCGCGGGTCACGCCCCGGATCGAGCACGACGGCCCCGTGAACCGCGCGGTGTTCAGCTCGGATGGTCGCCGCATCGCCACCGCCAGCTCGGACGGCACAGCGGTCGTCCGGGACGCCGCGACCGGCAAGCCGCTTACGCTCCCGCTGGCGCATGAGCTCCGCGTGAACTGTGCCGCATTCAGCCCGGACGGCGGTCGCATCGTCACCGCCGGCTGGGACCACACCGCGCGGATCTGGGATGCCTCGATCGATCCGCGAACCCTCGCCGAATGGTCGACGCTCGTCGAGCAGCACTGTCCCTATGTCCTCGTCAACAGCGTATTGCTGCCGCGCGCAACGCTCGCTGGGCCGGCGAGCGCTGCTACCGCTCCTGCCGCGGCCTGACCGGCACGCTCGATAACTTCTGCCCGGCGACGATTGCCCCCCGCGATGCGGCGGCATCGCGTTATGTTTGGCCCATGTTCGCGATCCCGGGCATCGCCGGGCTCATCGTCTTCCTGCTCGTCCGTCCGCAGGAATTCCTGCCCTTGCTCCAGAAGGTGCCGTTCTTGCACCTGTTCACGGCGTTCGCGGTGCTCGGGTGGTTGATCGATGTCCGGCTCAAGCGGGTCGATCCGAACCCCACCCCCGGCCTCAAGTGGGTGGTCGTGATGATCGTGTGGATGATGCTCGGCACCGCGGTCGTGGTGCCGGACAGGTTCGTCGAGCGCGTGCTCGACGTCGTGATCATGTTCGCGCTCTATGGCACGATCGCACAAGGTATCCAGACGTTCCGCACGTTCCAGACCGTCGCGGGTGTCGTGGTCGTGGCGTGCCTGTTCATCACGCTGGTGTGCTTCCACCAGGGGATGAGCCCGCTGCAGTGCATCGCCGGCGAGGAGAGCGCCGGCGATATCCTCGGCCAGCCGGATGGCCGGTCGTGTGAAACCCCGGAGGAATGCCGCGGTGCTGGTGCGGAGCCGGGCTTCGAGTACCGCTGCGAGCACGTCGGGGCGTTCGGGACGTTCAGCGTCGAGCAGCGCGTGCGTTATCGCGGCGATCTCCACGATCCGAACGAGGTCTCGTTGACGATCAGCGCGGGCGGGTTATCGCTCTTGATCGCGTTTCTGATCCGCAAGCGCGACGCGTTCGCGAAGCTCATCTGCATCGTCGGGGGCACGGTCGTCGTGATCACCGTGATCATGACCCAGTCGCGCGGCGGTCTGGTGTCCGCGATGCTCGTCCCGGGCGTGTACATCCTTCGGAAGTACGGGATCAGCGGGGTCATCGTGGCAGGTGTCGTGATGGTGCCGCTGATGATGGCCAACTCGCGCGGCGGCGAAGCCGCGGACGTCTCGACCCAGCTGCGCTACGAGGCGTGGGGCGTCGGGCTCCAGATGTTCTATCAAAGTCCGGTGTTCGGGGTCGGCGCGCGGATGTTCCAGCACCATCACTTCCTGACCGCGCACAACTCGTTCGTGCTCGCGCTGGGCGAGCTCGGCTTTCCGGGCCTCGTGATCTTCACGACGGTGGTCTACCTGTCGTTCAAGACGCTGCTCGTCGGCTTGCGCGAGCTCACGAACGTGCCCGGCACGGCCGCGCCGCAGGTCTGGGGCATGTCGCTGCTCGCGTCGCTGGCAGGGATGGTGTTCCAGATCCTCACGCTGTCATTCACGTACCACCCGGTCCTGTGGATCTTCATCGCGCTGGTCGGCGCGTGGAGCTCGGCGATCCGGCACCATCGCCCGTCGTTCGCCGTCCGGATCAACGGGACTGACATGTTCCGGATTATCGCCGGGTGCCTGGTGTTCGTGTTCATCGGGTTGCCGATCTTCTTGCGCCTCAAGCACGCTGCCTGAGTAGGTGTTTTGCGTCCGCTCACCTCGGCCGTGCCGCCGACCTGCTATCCGGCTCCGAGCCTGAACGGATGGCTAGCGTGGTATTGAGGATCGGCATGATCCATTTACTTCGTGCCGCTCAATAGCTTCGACTCGCCCCGAGGTTCGGCGTACCTTCGGTGCCATGGATCAGGGGCTTCGCAAGCTGATTGTACGGCGCTGGCGTATTGGAGCGGCGCTGAGCGCGGTGATGATGATCGCGTATTTCGGATTCATCGCGCTCGTCGCGTTCGGCAGGGACGCGGCGGGAACGTTGATCGCTGATGATCGGGTCAGCATCGGCATCGTGCTCGGCGCCCTGGTCATTATCTTGGTGCCCGTGCTCACGGCGATCTACGTGCGGTGGGCGAATCGTCGCTACGATGCGGCGATCGCGGCGGCGCGCAAGGCGGGGGGAGCCTCGTGAGCGCGCCAGCCGCGCCGACGGCGCTCGGTGGAACGAACGCGACGGCGATCATCGCCTTCATCGGGTTCGTCGTGATCACGCTCGGTATCACGTATTGGGCATCGCGCCTCACGCGCACATCAGCCGAATTCTTCGCCGCGGGCGGGAGGATCTCGGCGCTCCAGAACGGGTTTGCGCTCGCGGGTGACTTCATGAGCGCGGCGAGCTTCCTCGGGATCGCCGGACTGGTGGCGACGTCCGGTTTCGATGGGCTGATCTATTCGATCGGGTTTCTCGTCGGGTGGCCCATCATCACGTTTCTGATCGCGGAACCTCTACGTAACCTTGGAACGTACACGTTCGTCGACGTCGTCGCGTTTCGCATGAAGCAGCGCCCGGTGCGGATTGCCGCGGCGATCAGCACGTTGACCGTCGTCGCGTTCTACCTGATCGCGCAGATGGTCGGCGCGGGGAACCTGGTTCACCTGATGTTTGGCCTCGACTACACTGCCGCGGTCGTGATCGTCGGGGTCGTGATGTTGCTCTACGTACTGTTCGGCGGAATGATCGCTACGACCTGGGTCCAGATCATCAAGGCGGGCCTGCTGCTGCTCGGTGCGACACTGCTCGCGCTCCTCGTGCTCGCGCAGTTTGCCGGGAACCCCCTGACGCTGTTCGCCGCGGCGCGCGACAAGTACGGCGCGGGAGTGATGGCGCCGGGCAAGCTCGTCGCGAGCCCGCTCGAGGCGATCTCGCTCGGCATCGCGCTGATGTTCGGCACCGCCGGCTTGCCGCACATCCTGATGCGGTTCTACACGGTGCGCGATGCGCCCACGGCGCGCCGTTCGGTCGCCTACGCGACGTTGCTGATCGGCTTCTTCTACCTCGTAACGTTCGTGCTGGGATTCGGCGCGATGGCGATCGTCGGTCGCGATGTGATCAAGAGCGTCGATGCCGGCGGCAACATGGCAGCTCCGCTGCTTGCCGAAGCGCTCGGCGGCACCGGCTTCCTCGGGTTCATCTCGGCGGTTGCGTTCGCGACGATCCTCGCGGTTGTCGCGGGTCTCACGCTTTCGGGGTCAGCGGCGGTCGCACACGACCTGTGGGCTCACGCCGTGCGACGCGGCAAGATCGAGGAACGCGAACAGTTGAGGGTCGCGCGGATCGCGACGATCGGGCTGGCGATCCTTGCGATCGCGCTCGGCCTCGTGTTCAAAGGCAAGAACGTCGCGTTCATGGTCGGTCTCGCGTTCTCGATCGCCGCGAGCGCGAACTTCCCGGCGCTGCTCCTGTCGATGGTCTGGCGTCGCTTCACGACCCGCGCGGCGGTCGCGAGCATGTACACCGGAACGATCACGTCGGTCATGTTGATCTTGCTCTCGCCGACGGTTTGGGTCGATCTGTTTCACCAGGCGACCCCCATCATCGAGCTCAAGAACCCGGCCGTGATCAGCGTGCCGCTGTCGTTCGTGGTCGGCATCTTGACGTCGTTCGTCTGGCCGGAACCGGATGCAGCGCGCGGCTTCGATGACGCGCAGCACCGGATGAACCTGGGTCCCGATTCGACGTAGTCCGGAACTGCCTGTCAGTTCGCGACGGACTGTTGCACTCGCATCGGTTCGCTCTGCTGTTCGGAAGCGAAGCGCTGGCTGGTCATGTCGGCGAGTAATTTTGCTCGTTCGCGTGCATGACGGGCATTGATCTCGAGCACACTCGTGAAGAAGAACGTTCCACTTGTCAGCTCGCCCAGCGCGAAGATGCGATTGTGCGGCTGACCATTCTGGTCGCGCAGCCGCCCTGTGGTGGCCTCGATCTCGAGACCACCATAAGGATGAGGCCGCGCCATACCGCGCGCCAGCAGATCATCAATCAGGAGCGAATCAAATTGGGTCGCGTCACGCGGTGTGCCGATCGCCGAGATGATTGCTTTGTAGTTGTGCGTCTTAGTCGTACCGTCATGGTCGACCGCAACGGCGAAGCCGGAGTCGGTCTTGGTGATGTTCATGCCACCCGGGACGAACGTGAGTTGCCCGGATTGCATGGCGCTTAGCATGCGCTTGGCGTTCTCCGGCGGGATCGAGACACGGTAGGCCATCCACGCGCTCAGGTAGCGCCAGAAGAACTTCCGGTCGGCCTCCGAGGTATGGTCCCAGACATAATCGATGACGCTGTTGGTTGCGTAGAGCACCGCCTGCCAGGCGCGTGGATGATCCGATGCGGCGATCTCACCCTTGAGGAACCCCAGGATATCCTTGGGCGGCAACGGGTTGATCCAGTCGAACTTGGTGACGTCGACGCCAGCGTGGACCATCTCGTCGATGATCCAGTTCACGAAGACTTGCAGCGAGAGCGTACCGAACCGCGCGACGTGGCTCTTCATGCGGTCGAGGGTGATGACCTTGGGTTGGTACCGGCCCTGGGCCCCGCGCACGCACGGCAGGAAGCCACTGCGGCTGTGCAACGCGATCGGTCCGCGATGCCCGCTGCTGATGAGGCCGAGCACGGTGTCGATCGCGCTCAGCCGGGCCCCGATGACGCCGACGGATGCATCGGTCGGGATCTTGCGTACGAGTTTGTAGAGCGGGTATGGCGACGAGAAGAACCCTGGATGACTGCCGAGCTCTTGGTACTCGCGCGACGGCAGGTTACCGAGGCTCAGCACTGCATAGTCTGACAGAAAAGTCAGGTTGTCCTTGGTCTTGATGATGACCCCACCATCATGACTCGAGGTGATCGAGGTTGCTTCCGCCTGCACGGGGATGACGTGGCAACCGATGGCGAGCGCCCTGCGCACCAGGTCCGATACCATGTGCTCGAGATACAAGCCGAACAAGCTTCGCGGCACAAAGCTGTTTTCATTATACAGGTGCGCGTTGGGGTAATCATCCTCCCAGATATTCCTGTTGGCGCATAGCCATTCATAGAAGTGTCCAGGTTTATCCGAGAATGGCGTGATGAAGCCAGCCTTGGTATTCAGGAGGTTGCTGTGCTGATCGAGATCATAGGCAAGTCCACGGCCAAAGTGGCGGGCCCGCTCGATCATGTAGATGGTGAGACCAGCATGGTCTTTCCGATTGGCTATCTCCGTTAGAATATTATGGATGAAAGCTACGGCGCTGGCACCTCCACCTATAATAGAGATGGTTTGTTCCTTCATGCGCATACTCCTTGTCGAATTCACTTGCGATTAGCCGCGTCGGGCCGGCCACTGATTGTCGATATCGATGTTTGGCGGAACTCAGGCTGCCTTCGGAGCCTCACGCGGGATCATCAGGGCTGATATGAGCGCGGGAACGGCGCCGATCAACACCATGACCACCGGCCAAGAGGATACCGACAAGAGGAGCGGGATCAAGAGCGGCGTGGCGAACGCGCCGCCGAAAACCATGGTGTTTTCCAGCCCGAGCGCGGTACCCGAGCGCTCCGCGCCGGCCATGGTGGCGATCTCGGCGTAGTGCACGCCGTGCCAGCCGCAGGCGAGGATGCCGGCGACCACGACGAGGCCAGCGACCAGCCAGACCGGGGCGGACTGGTGGAATGCCACGCCGATGAACGCGGCGGCGATCAGCCAGCTATAGGTCTTCACCAGAGTTCTGCGGTACCGGCCACCGCGGCGATCGGTCCAGCGTCCGCCCCACACTCTGGAGACACCGCCACCGATCTGCACGATCACCAAGAGGATGGCGATGGTGCCGATAGAGAGCTTCTCAACCGTGTGCAGGAACACCGAGCCGAAGGTCAGCACGGTG
>Ga0134121_10002462_pt1 | contig 16003 bp, 15 predicted proteins | sample KB301_FD_96463 | JGI IMG/M metagenome (GOLD analysis project Ga0134121, IMG submission 96463) | Terrestrial soil microbial communities without Nitrogen fertilizer from Kellogg Biological Station, Michigan, USA - KB3-0-1 | ecosystem: Environmental > Terrestrial > Soil > Unclassified ... | reverse complement strand
GAAAATCAAAAATCCCCAGTTAAACGGCAAAAACAATGTATTGCTGATGAGCCCCCCTTCGGCACCATACCTAAATTTAAGCGTTGCAATAAAAGCTTAGCCAGACAGCCTCACCAAGCCTGTCACACAACTAAGGCACAGCAACATTTAATTTAGAGAGAGTTTTAGCGGCTTTGCTCAAAACTCGATGTTGTCCCAACGAAGGGTTTATGCCCCAAAAGGTCTTCGGAGCGTCACTCCATTCACTGATCACGATCTGCCGCCTCTATTCTGAGTTTGTTCTGTTGGTGGTGATGTAAAGGTTTATGTGTAAAAAAACGAATGGAAACCGGCGGCCCTTGAGATTTTACACAAGCAGCCTGGCGTCACCTGAGGCAGTGAATTCCTTGACTATTTGGTGAAGTTCACGTAAGAGAAGTCAATGCTCAATCCCCAAACCTTGAAGCAAGAAAGAGTCGTACTCGTGAACTTAAACGATGAGATGGTGGGGGTGGGAGAAAAGATTGAAACTCACTTGAGAGGCGACTTACATCGAGCCTTTTCGATATTCATTTTTAATGCTAATGGTGAATTGCTACTACAGAGGAGAGCAGCGACGAAATATCATTCCAACAGTCTATGGTCGAATACCTGTTGCGGTCATCCGCGTCCTCAAGAATCTTTAGCAGCCGCCGCCCACAGAAGACTGAAAGAAGAGATGGGATTTGACTGTGAGCTGAAGGAAGCTTTCACTTTTGTTTACGCGGTAAAGTTTGATAATAATTTCTCCGAACATGAATATGATCACGTCCTCGTAGGCAGTTATGATGGTAAGCCGATTCCAAATCCTGAGGAGGTCGATGATTGGAAGTGGCTTGACCCGGCACTGCTCAAAAAAGATCTGGAGGAGAACCCACGTAATTACACCTACTGGCTCCCGATCTCGATCAAGGAATCTGAAGCACGGTTTCAATCAATACGAGAGTTTCAGCGTCAATGTCTGATCCCCTATAACTCTTAACTACTCACCTTACAAGCGGGACAACTCAAAGTTCCGTCCGGGAGGTTGCCGATGAATTACCTTTCACTCAAGCGCCAGCTGAAGTCCCTGACAGTGATCCAGAACGATTCTCAAGCCGTCCTCTACAATCGAGGATCGTTGACAATTCTCCCGGTGGCCCAGCAGCCGGCTCGTCTTCTGGCTGAGGTTATCCAGAACGTCGATTACATTCCTCCGGAGTCGGCAGCCTGGGAAGTGATAGAGGAGATGCTGAAGAACTATAGTGCCAGCATTGATTTCAATCCGCTAAAGGGCCTTGCGCCTCCATCTCCACCCATTCCCGGTGACCTTATCAGGGATGATATTGAGCCCAGTCGATATCTTAATAAGCTGGCAATAAACATCGCCAACGACTGTAACTTAGCGTGTACTTATTGTTACGCCAATGAAGGACTTTATGGCACGCCCGAGCGTTCGCTCATTACGCCCGATGAAGTCGAAGCTGTTGTTCTGAGTTTCGCGAATCGTTTTGATTACATCGAGAACGTGCAGTTCATGGGTGGGGAGCCTTCCATGAATCCCGGTGCTATACAACGCACAGGTGAAGTCTTCGAGCGACTCGTGGGTGAGGGAAAGCTTCCGGGATTTCCGCAATTGATTATGGTTTCAAATGGTCTCCGCTTTACCCGGACGTTTCTTGAGGTGGTTAAACGTTTCAAGGCGAAGGTAACAATTAGTCTTGATGGGCCACGCGAGGTACACGATTTCATTCGGGTGAAAACAAACGGAAGCGGTAGCTATGACGCTATCCGACGAACTATTAAGGAAGCTCAAAGTGAAGGTGTCGAAATTGATTTTGAACCGACTTTCTCAAAGCGTCACCTCGATTGTGGAGTACATCTGATCGACCTTTGCCAATGGTTCTACGACGAATTTGGAGTGCCCGTCTTGCACGCTCCACCGATGTCGGAGAATCGATATGGCACTGAGCCATTGTCCCTGTCCGCTGAGGACAAGATCGTTGAGTATTGCGCAGTTACCGAGTGGGGCCTTGACAACATATTTGAGCGCGGTCGTTATCTGATGCACAGTTTCACCGAACGATTGATCGGCAGCTTTGATACGCGGATCCCCAACAAGGCGATTTGCCCTGCCGGAAACTCTATGATGTCGGTTTCCACGAAGGGTGAGGTTTCGCCTTGCTGGATGTTTACGGACGAGGAGCCGTTCGTCCTCGGCCATATCTCAGATGCTGATTTACTTGGCGAGCACAGCCGAAAAGTGCTGGAGAATCTGCACCAATACGAATTGCATTCTCACCCGGAATGTCGTGCGTGTTACATGCAACCGGTCTGTTTTGGATGCAAGGGTGGCGATTACCATAGCACCGGGTCGCTGGATGGGAAGACGAACTGCGATTTTATGCGGGCAATGGTTGCGACCTTCATCATGCGCGTGTTTAACCGTTCGATAGTACCCGAGGATGTTTCGGGCTATTTCAAGCGACCACTTTTCGGTGAGCAAATATTCCCGACGCTTAGACCCAGGATCGAGTACAAGGCGTCGGCCATACCTCTTATTCAGATTCAGCGGTTCAAGCCGGCTGATATTCCCCGGGCCTGAGAAGCTCATGCAGGAGCTTTGCAGAAAGCCCGAAACCCTCGGCAACGAGAGAAACCCCTCAGGCGCGGCCTGCTAACTCCCGTCGCAATTCTCGCAGCCGTTCGAGTTTATTTCGCACTCGGCGCGACCAGGAGTTATCCTGGGCGAAGTGCGCCAGATAACCTTCGAGATGCGCAATCGTTAGCTCCAATGAGGGTTGAAGTTCCGGATCCAGACGGTCTTTTCCTCCGCGCGTCGCGAAGAGTTCTTTCTTTTCTTCAGCAGTGATTTCTCTTTCCGATCCTACTCGTAGCAGGCGTTGGACGAAGGGCCGAACGTGTGAATATCCGGTCAACGCCAAAGTGCGGCTTGCAGAACCAAGTCCGGCCAGTAACTGCTGAACCATTTGGTCGTTACGCCTGGCGCTGTTGAAATCCAGCGGCTCTCCTTTCGCGGCTAGCGTCTCATATTCCAGTTCATCCCAGGAGTCGAAGCCGAAGATTGGGATGTTCCGGCGTCTGGCAATGAGCGCGGCCTGGGCCATTTCGATGGGGGCCATTGGTAATAGGCCGCGGCTCAGATCCAAAGGCCGGGCTTCGAGACCAATGACATTTGCGGAATAATTGATTATGAGATTCTCGAGGTCGGCAAGACTGTATTGTTTTATTGAGAGGTGTAAATGGTGAAGCGTTCCGACAATGAGGATTTCACCACCTGATTCCAGTTCGATTCGGCGAATGTTTCGGAGCTTAAACCGGTAGGGAAGGAGTGTAAGAGAAACGAGGTCAGTAACCTCTGACCACGCAGGCAAGTATTTGAAGCGGCTTTGCCTCAAAAGTTAGAATCGCACTTAGATCGTATGATCGGTTGTCATCTGTGCGGCCTTGAAGTATAGCGTCGCGCGTCGCCCGTCCAGACCCAAAAAATTAAAGCGCCTTTGTCCCTGCCAGTCTCGACAAAGCAAGGCAGCCTCATTCAGAGCTGAAGAAGATAACGAACTCTCAAGCACCGACAATACGGCTTCATCATTTAAAAACCAATCCTGGCAGAGTAGATTAAATCGCAGAGCGGGCGGAATGTCGCTTGACCGATACTCTACGCCCACATGCACTTCACCGCGACGCACCTTACTTGTGACTCTCTTAAGAGGCTCTTCCCAGGCATCGTCGCTCGGGCTGCCGGGCCAACTCGAGCGCATTCGCATCAGATCATCAGCATCGACATCAGAGCGACCAAAGTACAACTTGGTCGACTTCAAGCCCTGCGAATTGAAATTCAATCCAACAATCAGAGGGATCATGCCTGTTTCGTCAATTACACGCGAGACCCACGGCAAGGCGGCAGAGCCAAGCCGGGCTTCCTCGAGAAGTTGGTAGACTAGATAAGCTCCCTGGTAGCGCTCCAGCGCGGCCCACGGATTGAGATAGACCTTCGCCTCATGTTGACCGTCCGGAGTAATTGCGAGTCCGAGCCAAAGGAAAAAGTTTCCGGCCGGAACTGGACCTCGCCCGTCAGGAAACAGCTCCAAGGTCCGGGTCAAGAGTTCATGGGCAGTACTATTGCTCCAGTCGAGAAGGAACTGAAGAGCGCAGTCTCGCATGTAGTCGAGATTCGCGGATGCTGAAGCGGTTGGATCGGAGGGCTGTGCAATGAAGCGCACTTGTCTCGGTTTGTCTCTGTTCCATTGGAGTGATAATTCGACCGGGGAGCCGTCAGGACACACACCTGAAGAAAAGGGGGGACCGTTTTGTGGAGAAAGAAAGCCCCAACGATCGGCAACGTCGTCGAAGGCCGCAAGCAGTTTTGAGGTAGAGTTGCCGGGGAATAGGCCTAGAGTTTGTTCCACAGCCTGACGCCAACTGCGCGCGGCCTCTGCTTGTCGTGGACTTCCGAATGCGGACACGAGCACACTTCGACCCGACGGGTGCGATCTTGGGTTTTAACCAACCACTACTTCGTGGGTCTAATCCCCAGCGGTCGGCCGACAATATCACCCGGCGCAACGACGCAATTGTTGCCGCAGCCCAACCCCCACGCCGCGACCAGACTCGGATCCTTAACCCTAATCCTTTGAATGGACTCGGCGATTGAGAGCAACTCTTTTTGAGCAGCAGAATCTTTAACCGTCGACTTAATCAGATCTGCGCGGTTATTAATGATTAGATCCTCTACCTGCCGTGAGATTGAAGGATGCAGCGCAATGAAACTAGGTTCTTTAGAAGCCATGAGGTTTCTCCTGGGTTAAGACGCGACCCGGCGAGCAGGCGCGATGTTGGGGATTTGACCAACGACTACTTGGTCCTAATTCCCAGCGGCCTACCGACAATATCACCCGGCCCTACCAGGCACCCGCTGCCGCAGCCCAGCCCCCACGCCGCGACCAGATTGGGATCCTTGACCCTAATCTTTTGAATGGAGTCGGCGATTGAGAGCAACTCTTTTTGAGTAGCAGAATCTTTAACAGTTGCCTTGATTAGCTCTGCGCGGTTCCTAACGATTAGGTCCTCTACCTGCTGTGATAATGCAGGATTGAGCGCGATGAAACTGGGTTCTTTAGAAGCCATGAGGTTTTCTCCTGGTTAAAATCAAACCTACGTTTGCGGCCCGTACAATACGCCCGAAGAGCAGTGGTGTCAAACAAAATAATCTAAAATAAAGCTTCAATTTCGGCTTCCAGTCATTAGACGAAGATCCATTAGTTGTATATTTATTCCAAAGGACAAATTACAAATGCAGGGACCAGAAGATAACGCGTTTTGGAACATCGCCATCGTAGGAGGCGGAACGGCCGGTTATCTGGCGGCGCTTACGCTGCGCGCCTTTCATCCGAAGGCGAAATTGACTTTGATCGAATCGAGCAAGATTCCGATTATCGGAGTTGGAGAGTCGACTACATCAGAAATCGTTCCTTTTCTCCACAAAGTGCTCGACCTCGATATTGAAGAGTTTTACCGGAAAGTAATACCTACCTGGAAACTTGGCATTAAGTTCATTTGGGGCCCTCTGGAGAAGAGCTATTTCAATTATCCATTCGATCGAGGTCTGATCCTTGAGGCTCAGATGTATGAGGGCCATACCAGGAATTTCAGTCTGTCGGCGGCGCTTATGTCCAGTGACCGAAGCCTCTTGTTGGCAGCCGCCGGCACGCACGTCTCATTGCTTTGCGAGCAGCCTTTTGGCTACCACCTCGATAATCGTAGATTCGTTCGCTACCTGACAGAAAAAGCAGCAGAACGCGGCATCGAGGTTTTGGACCTCGAGATCGTTGATGGAGTACTCGCACCGAATGGGGAAAGTATCGATCATCTTGTCACATCGGATGGACGTAAGCTTAGCTTTGATTTTTACGTCGATTGCACGGGATTTCGCTCCCTGCTCATTGAAAGAGTGTTGGGCTCGCGATTCATCAGTTATGAGGATAGTCTGTACACAGATTCAGCGGTGATAGCAAATGCACCGCATCAAGGGCAGATCAAACCCTATACGACGGCGGAAACTATGGACCATGGGTGGTGCTGGAACATTCCGCAAATCGACGAAGACCACCTTGGGTACGTATTCTCATCGCGTTTCTGCAATATCGACGAAGCAACAGTCGAGTTTCAGACAAAGAAACCTGGCATCCATGATCTCTGGACCGTCAAGTTTCGTTCGGGTCGACATCAGGATTTCGTTAAAGGCAACGTCGCCGCGATTGGCAATTCCTATGGTTTCGTTGAGCCACTTGAGTCAACTGCAATCTTCGTGATCTGCCGGGAGAGTTTATTATTGGCACGGCACCTGGAGTCGATTGTAAGGGATGAATCGATAAAGCAGTTTCTCAATACGACGGTGAGCAGCGTTTGGGATTACATTCGCTGGTTTCTCTCAATTCATTATCGTTTTAATGATCGAAGTATGACTCCGTTTTGGCGGGAGTGCCGTAGCACCGTCGCAATTGATGGCGCGACTACAATTCTGGATCGATATCAGCGAGCCGCTCCTTTGATTTATAGTGAAGCAAGCTTTGGGTTTGCGGGTGGTCCAAACTTCGACGCCTTTGGCTACGATGTACTACTTTTTGGTCAAGGCGTACCGGCAAACTACCTGCCGCCTCGTCAGGACCATGTAGAGTATGCCGATTATCAGCAGCAAATTAAAAATTTAGTGACGAAAGCAATTCCACAGCGAGATGCGCTTTACGTTATTACTCGTGAAAAACCAGAATTGCTCTACGATTCCTTGAACACAAACAGTTGGGTCAACAGGATGGCGGACCTTATGGGAGCGGCGTGCGGCTAGTTGGTATATTTGCTCATAAACCTGCTGGCGAAGCAATTATCATTTCCCGGAAGTTTTCAGCTTGGTGGACGGCTTTGCCCCAAAAGTCGGGATCGCGCTTGGATCGGGTCAGTACAGGGAGCGGTAGCGACCTGGTCAAACCAGAGGAATCAAGATTCATTAGAAATATCGCATGCTGATCACGGACCAGGTCGCTACCGCTCCCTGTACTGACCCGATCCAACAATGAATTCTGACTTTTGAGGCAAAGCCTCTGGGCCACAAAAGGCACATAAAGTACATGCCTAAAGAAGCGTGCCGCGCAGCACGACGACTGCCACACTGAAATAAATCACCAGACCCGTAACATCCACGAGAGTCGCGACGAAGGGTGCAGAAGAGGTGGCCGGATCGAAGCCGAGGCGGCGCAGCATAAAAGGCAGCATCGATCCGGCGATCGTCCCCCACAAGACAATGCCAATCAACGCGGTGCCGACAGTGAACGCTACCAACAACCAGTGTGGTCCATAGAGGTTTGAGAACGCGGACCAGACTGAAATTCGTAGAAACCCGATCGTGCCCAGGATCACACCCAATCCCAAACCTGACAATACTTCACGCCGCATCACCTGAAACCAGTCACGCAGCTTGACTTCACTAAGAGCTAAGGCACGTATCACAAGCGTCGAAGCCTGTGAGCCTGAGTTGCCGCCCGACGAAATGATGAGCGGCACAAAGAGAGCCAAAACTACAGCTCGCTCGATCTCTTTTTCGAAGAAACCCATGGCTGTCGCGGTTAACATTTCACCAAGAAACAGGACCACCAGCCAGCCGGCGCGCTTTCTGATCATGGTGGGCAGCCTGACTTGCATGTATGGTTTATCCAGCGCGCCCGGCTCGACCGCGGCCATTCGCAGGATGTCTTCGGTTCCCTCTTCAACCATAACGTCGATCACGTCGTCAACAGTGACGAATCCCACGACGGCGCCGTCTTTTTCCAGCACAGGAACTGCGAGCAAATTATATTTGGCGATTTTATGCGCTACTGATTCCTGGTCCTCCAAAGCACTTACGGTGATCGGTTTGCTACGCATGCACTTCATGATCGGAGCGTCGAGTTCAGCCATAACGAGGTCGCGCAGCGAGACAGCGCCGAGCAAACGCTTTGTTTTGGGGTCGAGAACATAGCAGGCGTAGATCGATTCCTTTTCACGCGCGACCGAACGAATGTGTTTGAGAGCAGCGCCGACTGTCATCTGCGGATCCAGTTGCACAAACTCCGTGGTCATGATCCCGCCGGCAGTGTGGACTGGATACTGCAAGAGATGCTCGAGTTCCGTCCTTATCTCCGGACTGAGTTTCGGCACGACGCGATGCCGTTCATGGAGTCCCATCTTCTGCACGATGTCCGTGCGTTCATCTGCCGATAAGCCGGTGAGAATGTCGGCGACTCGCGCAGGCTCCAGTTGCTCGAGAATAGCGGCGCGACGGCGCATGGTCGGCTGGTCGAATATCTCAACAGTCCTCGGAACCGGCAGCATCGAAACAACCGCTCCGGCCTCGCTTAAGGTCAACTGATTGATCAGCTCAGCCAGATCTGCCGCGCGCAGATCCGAAACCATTTGTCCTATTCCAACGAAACTGTCATCAAGACGGGTATGAATGCGTTCCAACAGTGCTTTCAGATCTTGCGGGGGCATTAATCGGTCTCCTGTATTTTTGGGTAGTGCCTTGGTTTGAGAGATTTCTCTGTGCAACCTCTGTGTTCTCTGTGTCTCGGTGGTGATTTCCGGCCAACACCACCACGGAGACACAGAGAACACAGAGGTTGCACAGAGAAGCAGTTCAAATTAGGTCACCATCTATTTTTGTGCGATTACTGTTAGCCGGATCTTATACCAGAGTAGTATCATTAATGCCGTCGATCGGATTGATGAAAGAAATATCTATGGTTCGGCGGCAGATAGTTGTCGGATTCCTTCTCGCCTTTTTGGTTCTAGCTACATTACTGCGCAGTCTGGGTCAACAACCACTTTCCGGGTTCGAGGATGGCAACGTCACGAGCCGGTATCATCCAACCTCGTTGCCTGCTACTACCAAGCCGACCGGAGAGTTTAGGTTTGTCCGCATCATTTACCCCTCTCCGCATTCGCCATACAACCAATGGTTTGGCGGAGCATGGAGGGTCGATTATCCAGAGGCGGACGAGAACTTAACTGAGGGGATTTATGACTGGGCGAGCTCCAACCTGCGTCTCTCGCGACCACTACAGATACGACCGACGGATCAGCGGCTCTTCGACTATCCATTCGCCTATATAGTCGAGCCTGGCCATATGGAACTCACCGACACAGATGCAGCCGCGCTACGCGAGTATCTCATGCGCGGCGGTTTTCTGATGCTCGATGATTTTCACGGTGAGTACGAATGGCAACATGCTCGCGAGCAAGTGCGCAAGATTCTGCCTGAGTATGAGATCAAAGATCTGCCGCTCACTCATCCCATTTTTCACAGCTATTTTGACGTGGACCAGGTAGTCCAGGTCCCCGGCGTCGCGGCACTAATTCATGGTGTGACGTATGAGAAGGGCGGTGTGACGCCGCATTACATGGGTGTCGAAAACAAAGACGGTCGACTCATGGTCTTCCTCACTCGCAACTGTGACTTAGGCGACGCGTGGGAGTGGATCAACGACCCTCGTTACCCCGCGCGGTTCGGCCTCATGGCTTATAAGATTGGTATGAATGTCATCGTCTATGCGATGAGCCATTAAGCGAGAAGATCCTGAAATGAAACGGCCCGCCGGAACTCTCGACTCCGACGGGCCTGCTGAAATAAACCCCACGGGGCGGTTCCTCACTGCTTCGGTATTTCCTGAGCAAGACTTTTCGCTAGCTCTTCCGCTATGGCCAGCGAGGGTGCACTTACATCGACATAAACGTTCGCTTTCCTGAAGCGGATACCGGCAAACCCGGTGCTTTCGTCCTTCCAGAAATATGCCTCGTCACCAATATCCGACCGCTTTTTGCCTGGGCCAACTGAAAGCATTTTGAACGCAGCATTCATCCTGTCCGCGGCTTCCTGCGCTGTCGCACCGGTGAAGACTGTAAGCACAACATCTGCCTTGTCCGGTCCGAAGAGCAGGTTGACCTGCTTTCCTCTCTCTTCCTTTCGGACAAGCTTCCAGTGTGGGTTTTTACTCTTGACGATACTCTCGGCTTTCTCGGGAAGCGATGGAACGTTCTGGGCCATCACCACCATTGAAGCACAAAGCGAAAACGAGAGAAAGACAAGGATCGACGATATTATTTTCACGATTACCTCCAATCAGTGCGGACAAACATAGGTCGACAATGAATCGTTACTCCAGAATGATGAATGTACCTGTTGCGGCGTGCTGTTGAAGGCCGTTTCATCAAACGAGAGGGTCGTATATATCAATCCATACGACGGATCATACCACTTGCCGTTAGTCGAAACTACAGCATGAAACTTGAAGTGTGGATTTACAACCGCGCTATCGTGGGCGTTACGGATTATTCGAAACGACGGGTTTGTATCTCCAGTGCTTCCTACCTTGAACCTCGTCAGGGTAGTGGCGTTAGGTCCAGCCCATATGTAAAGCGTAGTTCCGTCGATTCCGATACTGCGGAGCAAACCACTTACAAGGTTCGCCTCGTCTGAGCATTGAATTCCAGCTGTCGTCTCGTATGCGCTTAACGGGTGCAGACTATGAATGCTATTAGCAGGGTTGTACTTGGTGTCGTTGTCAACGCCAGTGTTGATGTTGCCGATTACGGCGCCTAAATCAACGGCCCCGGTTGTAGTAACAGCCCCAGCTGCGTACCCGCATGCCTTCTCCAGCGCTAAATCGTAAAGAGCTGAGTAAGTAAAACCATCATCGTCCTTGAAAGGCGGAGATAGCGGAGCCGCATTGGTCCAATACAGGAGATGGGGACCGCTCGTGCCTATGGACGCCCAACTAGTGCCGCCGTCATAAGAAATTTCCCAGGCAAAAGTAGGGGCTGTGGTTTTGATGGTAGTCTCAATCGCTGAACCTGCCGTGATTCCGGTAACTGAAATAGTGCTGCCGGATAGTGTTACGTCTTTGGTCGCAAGTACGGTAGTGCCATTTTTGACTCTAATCTTTGCGGCTGTGTTCGTAGCCGCAGGACTGATTGTGAGTTTCGCGAACATCGTAATCCTTGCCTCCTTCGCATAGGCGGCCGGCAGGTTGGGATTATTTGTCGCTTTCCAGGTTGGACTCGAGCCGTCAGGACTGTCAATCTGAGTACCGTCAGCCCATTTGGTTATCATGAAGTCTCCCGTAAAACCAACTTCGCTCACTGTGACGGTGGACAGGCAAGTGGGAGGGGTTCCACCGCCGCCGCCACCACCACCGCCACCATCGCCGCCGCCACCGCCGTCGTCGATGGGCATCAGCATGGCCACATCGTCACCGGGCAAATATCCAATCGGTGCATCATCTGGTCTGAGTGGCTTACCCGCCTCTCGTGCTTCATTGATCTCTTTCGCTATCGCGCGGTAGAGGCCGGTCTTCACGTATGTATTCCAGGGGGCGCGCGCGCGTGGCGATTCGTCGCGATAGACTCCATTCATCTCGACGGTAACGTTGTCGAGAATCTCTATTTGGGTTGGCCGCTGTGTCGCACTTGAATTCACATCATCGAGGCGATAGACCGCCATTGCCCGGTAATCGCGTTGTTTCCCGTTAAGTTGGACCCTGACTTCGTACGATGTGTAACGATTGAAATTGGCGAATCGGGAGGAAGACTGCGTGCTCTTATCTGTTGAGTTGCTCAACGGCACAACCGCCCAGGCAGCTTCGTAGTAAGCGTGAGGTGGTCCACCGAGTTGGCTCAAACGCACCGGCTTGAGCTCAACTACATCGCCCCCTCGTTGGGTTACAATTTCTGACAGCGGCAACTGTGCAATTTCTGAGATTGGTCCCCAGTGAATATTCCTTAATTGATAAGTGAGAAAATCTGTGGTCGCTGCCGCTTTCCCCGTAGTCGCTGCTTTTTCATCAATCGCCGCTGATTGATAGCGCATCAATCGTGCATAGACGTCGCGCACAAGCTTCTCTTCGGCATTCATGGCCTGAGGCTGAGTCAAAAGCTGCTTTTGCGCCAAGGCCGTCGTCGTTGCCCGTGCTGCCGGCGCACGTCTCTGGCCGCGCTGATCATTCGGCCGATTGGCCGCGTCCCTTGATCGGGTGGTGGCCGCGGACCACGAGCCTACCAGCAACAGAGCCAATGTCAGACTAGCCGAGACTCTTCGCACGTTGTTCATGATTGCCTTCCTCCGCAAGGTTTCCGACAAACTTCAAGCGTCTACTGCGGCGCTCTGCTACTTGTTGTTTTTGCGCGGCACTGCCTTGTGAATGTCATGAAGAAATGAGACGGCGCTCATCTTTCGATACTTCACACTGACTGGATCGTCCGGCGTCACATCCGCAGGCTCGACAACTCCGTTCGTTAATGCAAACAGACCTTGACCTTCAGAGACCAACCGCTGACCTTTGAAAGCAGAGTCTTTGTTTTTGGTCTTCAGAAACAAAACATAGAGACCGCCATCTTCAGGCTGCTTGAAACCAACGGGCGCGATGACCGCAAACGTTTTGTCCGCGAATCTGTGCGTGCCGCCCGGGAGGCTAACAAGCAGAGACGCGCCTCTCGGCGATTCGCCTTTGATCACTTCCTGCACTTTCACCAGAAAGTCCGAGGTGATAAACCGCTCGTCCGATGTCAAATTAGCCTTATGACTGAGTACTCGCCCGACCACGATCAGATCGCTTCGTTTTGCAAGCTCTTCGACGTTTGGATAAATCGTTCCGCGCTCAGGCTTGTACTTCAGAACGTACTTGCCACCCGCTTTCTTGGTTTGTTCATAAAGCGTCACTCTGGGCTTCGTGTCTTTGGTTTTGGCAGTCTGGGCGACAACGGCTGCGCCGCCCGCGACCGCTATCAAAGTTAGTCCTATCAGTAACACTTTCGGTCGAATGTTCCTTTGCATCACGTAACCTCCTAACCTAGTTAGCGAATGCCTCTTCCTCGTAGCAGTAATCGTATTCGCAGCAGATTCCCCACCAGTCGTCACACCAGCAATCGCCCGTGTCCCAGCAACTGCCGCCGCCGCCACCACCGCCGCCACCGCCGCCGCAGTACTCGCCGTAGCTGTAACAACTGGTGACTTCCTCGGTCCAATACCTTGAACTACAACTGCCCTCACATTCCTGGTAGTAGTCGCGATACGTCACAGTGCAATACTGATAGTAATAACCGTCGCAGTATTCGTAGTCGTACTGGTCAAAGCCGACTTCTTCCGGGTCATAACAAACACACACACTGGTATCGGCACAGGTGCAGGTGTTTTGGTCCCATTGCCGACCGGCGTCTATGCAAGCCTGTCGCTGAGACCCGGTGGGATCGCAACCGTAGTAACTGCAAGTGCAGGAAAAGGGATCCCACGAGCCGCCGTTATTGATGCAGGATTGTTGTTGCGACCCGGTTGGGTCACACCCGTATTCGCAGAAGCAGGAGGCAGAATCCCAATAGCCACCGTTGTTGATGCAGTTCCACTCCTCAGTGGAGCTACAACCGCAGGTCGCACAGTTCACGTTAGGTCCGCAGCCCGACGCCTGGAAGCAAGTACCGTCGAAGCATTCCCAATGTGGATCGGTGTCGCCCGCATTTAAACAACACGCGCCTTGCGGCGTTAGCGGCGCGTCTGGAGCAGCCGCATTCAGTGGGTCCGAAGCGGCGACCGGCCCCCGTGCGTCATTCGCGAACGAGCCTTGCGCCAGCCATGCAACCGTCACGACCAGCACCAACAATATGAGTGCTCTTTTCATTTTGGGCCTCCTGAACCGGCACTACTTCAAGGCGTTGCTAACTCTTAATTCGGCTGAATACTTCTGTTTCGCGTTCGGCAGTTAACCGTCCCACCCACGATTGCTGCACCGTGCCGCTCTTATCCACAATCACCAGAGTCGGCGTGCCCCTGACTCCCAACGAGTCGAGCGTGGCCTGCGCAACGGCCGTAATCGGCACGTTCAGACCGGCCAGATACTGCTTGGCTGCGTTGGTGTCTTGCGGGAACACGGCGACCACGCGGACGTTCTTTCGGCCGGCGAGCTCCTGCGTCAGCTTTTGGTAAAACGGAGCGCTCTCAGTGCAGAAGTGACATTTATCTGAGAGTGCGAGGACGATGGTTTGATCGCTGTCGGTCCAATTTACGCCGGGTATGGCAATCTGGGTTCCGGCGGCCGGGCCGGTCGGCGCGTTGCGTCCGCTATCACGTGGACCAGCCTGAGTTCCATCAGTCGGACGCACGATGGTGGCAACCGGTGTCGCTGGACGGAGTAAGTAGTTCTTGACCAAAACAGTCGCGCCAATGAGAGCTACCGTGATGATCGAAAGATTGGTGGCGATTTCGATGGTTCTTGCGAGTTTGCTTTTTTTGTCTTCCATGGTGGCCCAGAAATTAGAACGAGGCTGCGCACCTTTCAAGCATCTTCCCTTGCTTGAAGTGGCTATCTTTTGCTGTATGTGGCTAGTGCACGATCCGGCCCGAAAGGACGAGACTACTAAGCCCGAGATCGCGATGGTGGAACGCCGAACGCACGCTTGAACTGGTGAGTGAAATAGCTGTCGCTGCTGATACCAACCGCGGCTTTTACTTCTTTGACGGTGTGATTGTTTGTCGCGAGAAGCTCCTTCGCTTTTCGCAGCCTCAGCGTTTGCAGGTAAACGGTAGGCGTCACTCCAACTTCCGCTTTGAACTTGTGGCGCAGGCGCGAAGGCGACAGACCAGTTACCCGGGCCATAAATGCCAGCGACAATGGTCGGTGCGGCTGTTCCTCGATGTACGAGATGAGGCGCTGAATTCTTATATCCATTAATTCAATGCGTCGCACTGCTGAACAGAACTGAGACTTGTGAAATCGAAGACGCCGTAACGCGGTCGGAACATTTCGTCCGAGCAATGAACAACTGGGGAGATGGAACGAGGAGTTGTACAGGGGGAGAAGCTTGGTTACGCGGAGACGATAGTGGAACCAGGGTGGTCTGTCGGCCACTTTACTGACTTAGTCGGTTAAGTAACACAACAAAATGTAACGAGATGAAAGAGGGCTTGTGCTAAGCGGCTAGAAAGCGGCTGATCTCGTTTGTCACGATCCCATAGCATTCGCAGGCGGCGGATTCCAATCCCGGCCGGTTAAGAATTGTGATTTTGCCCCTGCGATAACGAATCAATCCTGCGTCCTGCAGCTTGTTAGCAGCAACGGTAACAACCGTCCTCGGAGTACCCAGCATTTGAGAGATGAATTCCTGCGTGAGGGAAAAGGTTTGGTTTCTGACTCGATCGTCTATCACCAGCAGCCAGCGACCCAACCTTCTTTCTACTGTATGAAAGCGATTACAGGTGGCCGACTGTGAAATCTGGGCGATGAGCGAATGAGTAAACCCCAGCAAGAGCTCTTGAAGTTTACCATTGCGATTAAACTCGAGCTTGAGCACCTCTGAATTAATTCTCAAGGCTTCAGCCGGGATCTGAACCATGCCCCGGTGAAGTGCCAGACCGGCTTTGAGAATTATGGGAATACCGAGCATGCCCTCGTTACCAACCATTGCCACCTCGACTGTTTCTCCATCTTCGGTCATTCCGAGCAGAGAAATCACGCCCTTCAGCGGAAAGTGGGCATAAGGGATGCAGGCTCCGACGTCGAACAGAATTTTACCCCTCGGGAGATGAACGACTTCCAGATGTGGAATCAGACGTTCGTACTCGGCACGAGGGAGGGCGGCAAGAAGCCGATTGTCGGCTGGATTACTCATTCCTATGGGTGTCGGCATGAGCAGTTCCCTTTCAATATTTCCGTGAGACCGGGCTACAAAAATGGAGCGGGCGACGAGGCTCGAACTCGCAACTTTCAGCTTGGGAAGCTGACACTCTACCATTGAGTTACGCCCGCTCGAAAAGTGAGGAAAAGATAGTTAAGGATCTGATTCGTGTCAATCCGCGCTGATCCGCGGTTTGATGAAATCCTTGATGAGGTCGTCCCAGCGGCCCTGCGATTTCAGTATTAACTCGATCACTTCACGAACCGCGCCAAAGCCACCCGGCGCTTCTGTTACG
>Ga0134121_10002460_pt1 | contig 16004 bp, 15 predicted proteins | sample KB301_FD_96463 | JGI IMG/M metagenome (GOLD analysis project Ga0134121, IMG submission 96463) | Terrestrial soil microbial communities without Nitrogen fertilizer from Kellogg Biological Station, Michigan, USA - KB3-0-1 | ecosystem: Environmental > Terrestrial > Soil > Unclassified ... | reverse complement strand
CTGAGCGCCATTGTGCGCAAGAAGCTCAAGCTCCGGCTCGTATCGGAAGTCGAGAATTTCGGCCTTCAATCGTTCATGCGAACGAAAGCAGTCCCGCATATATCCAAGCAGAAGTTTGTGGAAGGTCACCATCAGTTTCGATCATGGATCCGATTCTCTTTTTTGCTGCGAATCCAGCGGATGAAGTTTTCGGAAGGCACAGCCATTAGCGGACGCTCACGTTGAACCCGCAGACGCACTGACGACACTCCGCGCGGCCTACCGCAGAGGGAACAGAACGCTATTTCCATGGCGCGCTTTGCGGAGCAGTCGTGCACGCATCCCCTGATGTGTTCACAGACTGGCGGGAAATCCCACTTCGGATCTTGTCTGAACGACGGTCAGTTTGATGAGATTCCAAACAAGGTGACAAACGCTCGGGCAACTGCTCGCCGAGTCGGGTGAGCGTAAGTTCGATGATGTCATACGACATTGTTTGATTCTCCTTATCGCAGGTATTTCGACTCGACGTTCGCTTGCGGTTTGTTCGGTCCCACGTTTTCGCCAGCGCCGCCGATAACAATCAGCAGAACGATCCAGATTGCCGCCACAATGCCAAAGGCCAAAATGGACCTTGAGGCTTCGTCCATGTTAGCCATGACGAGTTCTCCTTTCCTTTTATTCGACGCGCTGAACGTGGCGTGAAGGCCATAAGGAATCGAGAGGAAGCGAAAGGCTGCGATATAGGAATCACATAAACGAAAAATCTTATTGTATGCATGGAAGGCAGCGATAGCGTCGGTGGAAGATCGACGGGCAGCAGCTCTTCTTACCCAACGCTAAACCCACAGGGTTGAGCCGCCGTGTGATTGGTCTCGCGAGTGTCCGCTTTGGGTCATTAGCGGACATTAGACAACGGATCAGGGATGTCCGCTTTATCCCCAGAAGCAGACATGTTCATCGTCGGCATCAATGTCTGCTAAGCGCCACAAGCGGACATTCTAGTATATCGCCGTCGGCTGTGCTTTCACCGGGCGGCTGGGCCAGTCAGCCTCCCGACCTCAGTCTCAGCCACGCTGTCCGGAACCTCGAGAAGCTGGGAATGGATTGATATTCGGCCCAGGCGAGAATTCCGTCGTTCGAGGGCTCCGCTCGCTCCATCCCCGCAATCGCCGGATAAGGGCGGCAATATTGATCAAGCAATGGCCCGGCGCGCTACCCACTTTACATGCGGATTTTGAGACGATGCCGCCAGAGCAGCCGCGAAATTCCCGCCTTCCAGAACCCCTGGTGGGTCATGCCAACGCCGGTCAAACCAAGTGAAAGCGAGGATCAATGATGTCTTATGATCTCATCGAAATCACTCTAAACCGAGTAGGCGAACAACTGCCCGACCGATTGTCACCCTCTTTGGGTTACGGGAGCACGTCGTCCAGCAATGCAGAACGCTATCTCAATCGCGTCGAGGATTGCTCTCGCAGGGCAGTCATCGCCGAGGATGTTGATCAATGCTCCCACTGGCTAGAAGCTGCAGCACGCTGGTTTTCGCTTGCCCGTGAGCAAGGCAACCCGAGTTTTAGTGCTCAAGCCGCCTCACGATTGAGCTTCTCCTCCGCCAGCTGAGTGAGCTTCTTATCGGCATGTATTCCTGCTCAAGTGTCTGTTGCAGTAGACCCGCCGCGTCGTTTAGCCCGAGCTGTCTTGCCCAAGCAATGAGGGTTCCATAGCGGGCGATCTCGTAATGCTCGACCGCCTGCGCATCGGCGATCATGCTCGCGTCGAGCACGTCTGGAGTGTGGGCGTCCTTCATCAGCACACATGTCGCAGCGCGAGATGTCGCAGAACGAGATGTCGCAGGCCGCCTTCATATTTGCCGCTCCGGGCTTTTAGCGACTCTTAGAGGCGTCTGTGATCCCTCCCCCTTCACAAGAAGTGGCGCCGATACAATCTCCATGATCCCCCCCCGGGGGGATAGGAGGCTTTAGTGGAGAACAGCCATGGATGCCGGCCCGATTTCGAAAAGTAGAGAACCACCTGTGCCGTGGCGTCCGGAGGGATGCGATAACGTCGCGTTGGTTCTCCAGGGCGGCGGGGCGCTTGGCGCGTATCAAGCCGGAGCTTACGAGGCGTTGCACGAGGCGGGTCTGGAACCCGACTGGGTGGCCGGCGTGTCCATCGGCGGGATCAATGGCGCAATCATCGCCGGAAACCCGCCCAAGCGTCGCCTAGAGCAACTCCGCGCATTTTGGTACACCGTCACGGCGCGACCGATTCCGCTGATGCTCGGTGATGGCGACTCGCCACGGCGGATTCGCAACGCTTTGTCGGCATGGTTTAGCGTGTTGCTGGGCCAGCCCGGTTTCTTCACGCCAAATATCCCGAACCCCTGGCTGAGCTTTCCCGGCACCAAGACCGCGACGAGTTTTTACAATACCGAGGAGCTGCGGACGACGCTGCTCAAATTGGTTGACTTCGAACGGCTGAACAGCCGCGAAACGCGCTATGCTGCCGGCGTAGTGAATGTGCTCACCGGAAGCCTTCAATACTTCGACAATACGGAGACAGAAATCTTACCTGAACACGTGATGGCGAGCGGAGCACTCCCTCCGAGCTTGCCGATGGTGCAGGTAGGGACCGATCACTTCTGGGATGGGGGCCTTGTTTCGAACACGCCGCTCATCCACCTGCTCAGCAATGTGGAAACCGAGAACCTATTAGTCTTCCAGGTCGACCTCTTCAGCTCACCCGGGGATCTCCCACGCGACATATGGGACGTCTTCGCGCGGGAGAAGGAGATCCGATACGCAAGTCGCACGAAAATCCTGACGGATTATTACGTCAAGCTCTACGAGAAGGATGTCCTCCTGAAGCGCATTCTCGACAAAGTGCCGAGCGCCAAGCTGACTCGCGAAGATAAGGAGCTGAAGCAGCGATTGAGCGATCTTCCCGAGGTGACGATCCTCAACCTTATCTACCAAAAGACCAAATACGAGGGCATGGCAAACGATGCCGAGTTCAGTTCGCTGTCGATGCGGGATCACTGGCAAGCCGGCTATCGCGACACGGTATTGACCATCAAACACAAGGACTGGCTGACGATGAGTGGCCAGGATGTTGGTGTGGTCATGCACGACATTCATCGTCCCGACGCGCCCCTGCCGATGACAACCGCCCGTTAGGTTGCCTCAAGAAAGCATTGCGAACGCGTTGCCATGACACCTGGCACCCTGCCGCACGCGCCCTGGTCGGGGTTCTGTGCCAGCAACCTTGGCAATAGCGCCCTTTGGAAATTTCGGAGGCCAAAGAGATGAAGAAGCTCAGCGCGCGAAATCAGCTTCGCGGACGCATAATCGAGGTTCGCAAGGGGCAGATCACCGCCCATGTCAGGATCGACATTGGCAATGGTGTGGTGATCACCTCATCGATTACCAATGAGGCGGTGGATGATCTCAAGCTAGTCGCGGGCGATGACGTCGTCGCCGTCATCAAGGCCTCGGATGTGAGTTTTTTCATGAACAAATTCAGGAAACTGGGCTTCATCGATTACAACGGGGGTTTAGAAGTCCATAGCTCATTATTGAACATGGTTTTGCATGAGACACCCGGCATCACAAAGGGTTCTGACGGCAGTTGATCGGTGGGTGAGCAAATTTGACCAGTTCTTTGTAGGGCTTCCCAGTACGCTTCTCTCAATGTCATTCGATCAGTGTGCGAAGAGAGAGCGTCATGCCCCTGCTTATGATTCGATGCCCGCGAACGGGCCAGGAGGTTTGGACAGGGATAGAGACTGACCCTGACAGCCTCCGAAAAATTCCTGACGATTTGTTCTACACCTCGTGCCCCCGCTGTGGACTTGACCACGCTTGGTGGCGTGATGAGGCTTGGCTGGTCGACGCCCTGGTGCGGCCAATGTCAATGGCCTCGTAGCTAGGCGAGGGGACTGGAACTCCGCTTAGGCATTTTCAGAATGGTGGGGCGAGTGAAACGATGCCGTGAACAGGCTCGCACTAGTTCCGTGTCTCGTCGTCGCGTCATATGTCGCCGGCGCGTCATATATCGCGTGGCCTATTGTTGTGTATAACCTTGGCGGGTCGCGCGTTGGATTAAGCATTCCAAACTCTGTTGCGAACCATGGCGAAAGTCGCAAGGACTATAGCCCGCCTACTGAGCAGACGAGTTCGGCGCTCCCTTCCTATGAAGTTCCGAATCCGGTGGCGATACCTGAAAAACCTGCTCATGCAGTTTCGCCTGGGACGAATTACCATGAGTCGATTTGGGTAACGGTGTTACTGCCCGCCAGAGTTCATTCCGGTCCTTCCGTTGACACTCCGATCATCCGCTTTTATGCGGTTGGAACACCGCTCCACGTCACGCGCTATTGGAACGACTGGATTGAAGTCATCGAACCAGGCGCTTCGAAATCGGGGTGGATCTATCGAAAATATTTAGGTGCGATTAGCAATTCCGAGCAGAGCAAGATCGCGTCGCATGAAGCGCAAGCGCAAAGCGTCGTTGCCGAGGCATCTGTTCCAGCTAAGCGTTACGCGAAAGCCATTCCAGTTAAGCGCGACGCGAAAACCATTAGCTCTTCGAAAAAATCAATCGGCGTCAAGCCGGTCAAGCCGAAACCCATCCGCGGCCGCACCGAAATGGCTAGCTTGCTGCAGCGAGCATTCAGCGGCTACTGAGGAGATACGTCCGCTTATGGCACCTAGCGGACATGGAAAACCATGTTGGAGAGGTCGGGAAATCTCGACGGTAGCATGAACGAGCAGGTAGCAAATCTCCCCGTCACCGGCGATCCACGCGCGTTGGCTCAGAGCCTTGCCGGCTACCGCGAACCGAGCTGTGCACGCAGCATTTTTGAGATCGTGGTTACGGTGGTGCCGCTTGTTCTCTTCTGGCTCTTGATGTGGGCCTCGCTCGAAATCGGGTACTGGCTTTGCTTGCTGCTTTCCGTTCCGGCGGCTGGCTTTCTGGTGCGCCTATTCATGATCCAGCATGATTGCGGCCATGGATCGTTTTTCCGCCGGCGCGTGGTGAACGACTGGGTTGGCCGGGTGATCGGCGTCGTGACTTTGACACCCTATGACTTTTGGCGACGCACGCACGCTATCCATCACGCGAATTCAGGCAATCTCGATTATCGCGGAATTGGTGACATCGACGTTCTGACGGTGAGCGAGTATCTAGCGTTGTCCCGATGGCGCCAGGTCCTGTATCGGGTGTACCGGCATCCGCTAATGATGTTTGGCGTTGGTCCAGCGTATCACTTCGTCTTGCGGCAACGACTCCCGTTTGGATTGATGCGCAGTGGTTGGCAGCCCTGGCTAAGTACAATGGCGACGAATATCGCAATCGCGATGCTTGTCGCGATAATGATTTGGCTGGTTGGTGCTGGCCCATTCCTGCTGGTGCACGTTCCGATTACGTTTCTCTCAGCCTCGATCGGCGTCTGGCTGTTTTATGTCCAGCACCAGTTCGAAGCCACCTTCTGGACCCATGATGAGGGGTGGAACTTTCATGAGGCGGCCCTGCGCGGGAGTTCGCACTATGACTTGCCCCATGTCCTGCGCTGGTTTACCGCCAATATCGGCGTGCACCACGTCCACCATCTATGCAGCCGAATTCCATACTACCGGTTGCCACGGGTGTTACGAGATCACCCGCAGCTTGCTGCCATCGGGCGTCTTACCCTGTTGGAAAGCGTCAGGTGTGTACGTATGGTTCTCTGGGACGAGGTTCGGCAGCGGGGAATCTCTTTTCGCGACATGCACGCCATAGTTCGGCGCCAAGTCCGTGACCGCTCCTGAGCACAGGTTTAATGTCCGCTTCTTGCACTCAGCTGACTATATCAGCCGCCTCGCAGAATGTCTGCTTTCAGAGATAGCGGACGCTTTTTTCTCATAGCCTGACATGTCCGCTAGTGACCCATAGGAGACATTTTGTCGCTCATCATCGCCGGCCTTGCGGCGAAAGGCGAGGCGATAATCGGCCGCGCCTATCATCTCGATCGCGCCTTCGAGAGCATTGAGGAGAAGCGGCTGTCGAGTTAATTTGGAGCGCCCACCTAGCTCTACACCCCGCAATCAGATCGGGATTCCTCACTGGTCAGCAAGGCAGGAAGTGTAGCTGTCAGAGAAGGTCCGGTGATATACCAGTCTGCCTCTTGCCGCATGATGTCTCGGTGGACGACCCCGCCATAACCGACAACGTAGGCTCCGCCCGCGCGGGCGGCCAGATCAGTCATGCCGTCTCCAACCATGGCGACACTTCCGTGCGTCGCGGCAATCCTTCGGCAGACGATCGCCTTGCCGTCGCTGCGACAGAGCGGCGAGCCGGTGTTGAAGCCTTGGTAGGCGCCGGCCACATCAAGATGTACCTCCACTGCATGAACCTGTGCTGGCGCAAGGCCCAGGGTGCGCGCGAACTCGGCGACAGCTTGGAGCAGTCCACTCGTGACAACGTAGACAGCCTTGCCATGCCGCCTCAACGTGGCGATGGTCTCTGCCGCTCCGCTGACCATTTCGTCGGCATAGCGCACTGCGAGCCAAGCAAGAGCCGCTCGGTCGGGTCGCACCAAGTCGAGGCGTTTGGCATAGACGGATTCGAGTGGAATCGCGCCGCTCATCGCGGCTTCGGTCAGCGAGGCAATCTTAGCCTCGCAGCCGCCGCGGCGTGCCAATTCGTCAATACCTTCAATGCGGGTGAGGGTGCTGTCGCAGTCGAAACACACCGCGCCAAATTTCGGGTGCTGCGTCATCACAGAGTGAACTGCACAACTTGCCGGATGGCCGGCAGCGCCTGAATCTCTGCGAGCGCTCTCTCAGGCAAAGCTGCGGAAATGCCGATGAGCGCGATAGCTTCAGACTTACCGTTGGCATTTCCGACCTGCATCCGCGAAATGTTGATATTTTCGCGGCCAAGAATGCTACCGAGTGCGCCGACGACTCCCGGCCGGTCATCGTGGCGCGTGAAGAGCATATGTCCCTCAGGCACTGCCTCGACATCGTACTCATCGATGCGGACGAGACGCGGCAGCCGCTCGCCGAGCAGCGTTCCCGCCACGCTCGTGGTCCGCGTGGCGGTTGTCGCGCGCACTTCGACCAGGGCAATGTAATCGTGAGTCGCATCGGATCGGGTCTCGCGCAGAGCAATTCCTTGCCGCTGCGCGAGCTGCGCGGCGTTCACCTGATTGACGGGGACGGCAAGCCGCTTATCGAGGAGCCCGACGAGCGCCTGCGAGGTGATTGGCCGAGGATCGAGCTCGGCGGCGCGCCCGAAAAGGCCCACTTCGAGCTCAGTGATGGGATCGGGCGTGATTGCGGCGACAAAGCCTCCGAGCGCATGTGCGAGATGTTGATAAGGCCGCGCGCGTGCGAGCTGTTCGGGAGGAATTTTCGGCAGATTGACGGCACTTGCCGCCTCGCCCGTGGTCAGATACGCAGCCACATCTTCTGCGATCTTCATGCTTACCGCCTGCTGCGCCTCCTGCGTCGAAGCTCCGAGATGCGGCGTCAAGACAATGGTGTCGAGCGCCAACAGGGTCGAGCCTTTCGGCGGCTCTTGCCCATAGACATCGAGGGCTGCACCTGCGAGCTTACGTGTTTGCAAAGCTTCATAAAGTGCCGCCTCATCGACGAGTGCCCCGCGCGCGCAATTGATCAATCGGGCGCCCTGCTTCATTTGCCCAAGGCGCTGGGCGTCAATCAGATGATGCGTCTGGTCGGTCAAAGGGCAGTGGAGGCTCACGTAATCGGCTCGCGCTAGCAGTGCATCAAGGGTGACGGGTTCCGCATCAGTCTGCTCGATGATCTCCGGCGTCACGAATGGGTCGTAGGCGAGGACGTGCATCTTGAGCCCTAGGCACAGCCTGGCGAAGATGCGGCCTATGGTTCCGAAACCGATCACGCCGACGCTTTTGCCCGCGAGCTCTGTCCCGACGAATTTGGCTGGCTGCCACTCACCGGCACGCACCGAGCGATCGGCCTGAGGAAGGTGGCGGCTCAGCGAAAGGAGGTGGGCGAGCGCAAGTTCAGCCGTTGTCGTTGCATTGGCGTCGGGCGTGTTCAGAACGACGATCCCCCGCTCGGTGGCGGCGGCCACGTCGATATTGTCAACCCCGATGCCGGCGCGGCCGATGACCTTCAGCTTTTGGCCGGCGGCGATTACCGGCGCGGTCACGCGCGTCTTCGAGCGGACGATGATTCCGTCGTAAGCCGGTATGCGCTCAACCAGCTCCGCTTCGCTCGATCCCGTTGCGACGGCCACCTCAAAACCCGGCCGCGAAGCCAACAGCTTTTGCGCCTGCTCGTGAATCGCGTCGGCGATGAGAATTCGATGCACCGAAGGCATCAAGGTTGCTCCATCGAGGGGCTCGCAATCAGCGGAGCGGGGATGACCCGCATCGAGCCAATCCCGGCTCATGCGCGCACAGATCTTTCGGCTATTCCGCAGCCTTCACATACATGTCAATGGTGGGACAGGTACACAAAAGGTTCCGGTCGCCATAGACGTTGTCAACGCGGTTCACTGGGGGCCAATACTTATCGACCCGGAATGCGCCGGCAGGGAAACACGCGGCTTCTCGCGAATAGGACCGGTTCCAATCGCCGACCAAGTCCTCCACGGTGTGAGGCGCGTTCTTGAGAGGATTATTCTTTCGATCCATACGGCCTTCTTCGATCGCCCGTGCCTCTTCGCGAATCGCGAGCATGGCATCGCAAAAGCGATCGAGTTCCGCCTTCGTCTCCGACTCCGTCGGCTCGATCATCAGGGTTCCAGGCACCGGCCAGCTCATTGTCGGGGGATGAAAGCCGCAATCGATGAGCCGCTTGGCGACGTCGTCGACGGTCACCCCCGCGCGTTCGTTGAGCGGGCGCGTATCGATGATGCACTCATGCGCAACGCGGCCCTTGCTTCCCGTGTAGAGCACGTCATAGGCAGCGGCGAGCCGCTTCGCGATGTAATTGGCGCTCAAGATCGCGACGCGCGTCGCCTGGGTGAGACCCGCGCCGCCCATCATCAAGCAGTAGCTCCACGAAATCGGCAGGATCGACGCCGAGCCGAAGGGAGCCGCAGAAACCGTTAGCTCATTGCCGCCGGTCTCGGGATGACCAGGGAGAAACGGGACGAGATGCGCCTTGACGCCGATTGGCCCCATGCCGGGCCCGCCACCGCCATGCGGGATGCAGAAGGTCTTGTGCAGGTTGAGATGGCTCACGTCAGCACCCATGTCACCAGGTCGCGCCAGTCCGACCAGTGCATTCATGTTGGCGCCATCGAGGTAGACCTGCCCCCCGTTGGCGTGGGTAATCGCGCAGATTTCACGAACCGTCTCCTCGAACACGCCATGTGTCGAAGGATAGGTGATCATAGCGGCTGCGAGAGTCTTGGCGTTGGCCTCGGCCTTGGCGCGGAAATCCTTAAGGTCGATGTTGCCCTTTGCGTCAGTCGCCACGACGACGACCTTCAGCCCACACATCATCGCTGAGGCCGGATTGGTGCCATGCGCGGAGGCCGGGATGAGGCAGACGTCGCGGTGGCCCTCGCCGCGGCTCTTGTGGTAGGCGCGGATGGTCAAGAGACCCGCATACTCGCCCTGCGCACCGGAGTTGGGCTGCATCGAGATGGCATCGTAGCCCGTGATCTGGCAAAGCTTCTCGGACAGGTCCTTGATCATTTCGGCGTAGCCGAGCGCCTGATCGGCCGGGACAAACGGATGGATCTCGGCGAACTCGGGCCACGTGATCGGCAGCATCTCGGCCGTTGCGTTGAGCTTCATCGTGCACGAGCCAAGCGGAATCATGGCTCGGTCGAGCGCGAGATCGCGGTCGGCGAGGCGGCGCATGTATCGTGTCATCTCGCTTTCCGCCCGGTTCATGTGGAAGATCGGGTGGGTGAGATAGGCCGACTGGCGGATGAGAGCTTTGGGAAGGCGATATTTGGGATATTCGTCGCCGTAGACGAGGTCGTAGCCGCCGAACGCGCGCCAGACGGCCTCGAGCGTTGCCGGCCGCGTCTGCTCGTCGACCGTGATGCCGATCCGGTCATGCCCGACCTTTCGCAGGTTGATGCCGTAGTCGACGGCGTTCTTCATGATCAGTCCCTGATAGGGGCCGACCTCCACCGTGATGGTGTCAAAGAACGACTCCGGCCTGATCTTGAAGCCGAGCGAGGACAGTCCGTCGGCAAGACGCACCGCCTTGCGGTGGACACGCTCGGCAATCGCCTTCAACCCCTTCGGGCCATGGAATACTGCGTACATGGAGGCGATGACTGCGGGGAGCACTTGCGCAGTGCAAATGTTGGACGTCGCGCTTTCGCGCCTGATGTGCTGCTCGCGCGTTTGAAGCGCGAGGCGATAGGCGCGGTTTCCGCGCGCATCAATCGAAACGCCGACGATACGGCCGGGCAGAGCGCGTTTGTACGGGTCCTTCACGGCGATATAGGCGGCGTGCGGTCCGCCGTAGCCCATGGGCATTCCGAACCGCTGCATGGAGCCGACTGCAATATCCGCCCCCATTTCGCCCGGCGGCTTCAGAAGCGTGAGTGCCAGGGGGTCGGCGACAATGACGGCGAGCGCCCCGGCCGCATGCAGCTTCGCCATAGGCTCGGAGAAGTCGTGGAAGGCGCCGCATACGCCCGGATATTGGAACAGCGCGCCGAATACCTTCTCCGCGTCCAAGTCCTTGAACGGGTCGCCAACGACGATCCGCCGGCCGAGCGGCTCCGCGCGCGTCTTAAGCACGGCTATCGTCTGCGGCAGGCATTCCTCATCGATGAAGAAGGCGGTGGCCTTCGACTTCGTGACTCGGCGCGCAAGCGCCATTGCCTCGGCCGCGGCTGTCGCCTCGTCGAGCAGCGAGGCGTTGGCGACATCGAGCGCGGTCAGATCCGAGACCAGCGTCTGGAAGTTCAGAAGGGCTTCGAGACGCCCCTGGCTGATTTCCGCTTGATAGGGCGTGTAGGCGGTGTACCAGGCGGGATTCTCCAGAATATTGCGTTGAATAGCGGGCGGCATGATCGTGCCGTGGTAGCCCTGGCCGATGAGCGACGTCAGCACGCGGTTCTTGTTCGCGGTCGCCCGCATCCGATCGAGCACGCCGCGTTCGGACAACGGACGGCCGAAATCGAGCGGCGTCGCCTGGCGGATTGGCTCCGGCACGGTTTCAGAGATCAGCGCGTCGAGGCTCGAGGCACCAACGACACGCAGCATCTCCGCCATCTCCTCAGGCGCTGGCCCGATATGACGACGGTTGGCGAAATCGTAGGGCTCGTATCTGTCGGAGGAGCTCATCGCACGGCGCTCATTCGATTAGCTTCTTGTAGGCAGCCTCGTCCATGAGGCCATCCATCGCCTCAGTATCCCTGAGCCTAAGCTTGAAGAACCAACCTGCGCCTTGCGGATCTACGTTGACCACTGCGGGATCGTCGACAATGGCCTGGTTGACCTCGACCACTTCGCCAGCGAGCGGGGCATAGACATCGGAGGCCGCTTTCACGGATTCGACGACCGCCGCACCATCGCCTTTCGCTAGCGTGGCGCCCACCTCGGGCAGCTGGACGAATACGATGTCGCCGAGCAGGTTCGCCGCGTGTCCGGTGATGCCTACGGTCGCAATGTCCCCTTCGAGCCTTAGCCACTCGTGCTCGTCTGTGTACTTCAGCAAAGTATCCTCCTGAATGGGGCCGGCTCAACCGCGTTTATACTTTGGTGCAACGAACGGGAGCGTCGTGACGGCGACAGGCAAGCGTTTGCCGCGCAGCTCGGCAAAGACCCCGGTTGCGGGCGCTGCGAGCGCAGCTGGCAGATAGCCCATTGCTATGGGCGCATCAAGGCTGGGACCAAAGCCGCCTGAAGTCACGGAACCTACGGGCGTACTTGCGTCCATCTCAGCATAAAGAGGCGCGCCGGCCCGCACGGGTGCCCCTCCTTCGGGCCTAAGGCCGATGCGACGGCGAGGCGCACCATGCTCAAGCTGCCCGAGGATGATCTCGGCCCCGGGGAAACCGCCCTCGCGTGCTCCGCCGTGCCGGCGCACTTTCTGGATCGCCCACGACAAATCCGCTTCGACCGGCGTGGTCTTCTCGTCGATGTCTGCTCCGTAAAGGCAGAGTCCGGCTTCAAGGCGAAGCGTATCGCGCGCGCCAAGTCCGATCGGCGCAACGTCAGCATTTGCGAGCAATTCCTCCGCAACCTCGCGAGCCATGGCGGCCGAGGTTGAGATCTCGAATCCGTCTTCCCTGGTATAGCCCGAACGCATGACCGTACACTCCGCACCCATCAAGGTCAGCGTTCTCACATCCATGAACCGCATTTTTGTGCACCCCGGTGCGAGCACTGCGAGCGCCGACTCCGCTCTTGGCCCCTGAAGCGCGATGAGCGCGCGATCGAGCCGTTCGATCTCGCACTCCTTCCCGATTTGGGCCCGCAGATGTTCTTCATCCGCCGCTTTGCAGGCTGCATTGACGATGATCAACAGATCATCACCGCGATTTGCGACCATCAGATCATCAAGAATGCCGCCATGCGCGTTCGTGAAGAAAGCATAACGCAAACTCCCGGGCGGTAGGCCGGCGATGTCGACCGGAACGAGTCGCTCGAGCGCATGCGCCGCGTCTCGAGCATCGCCGGACTTTGCGCGGACGACGATTTGCCCCATGTGCGAGACATCGAACAGCCCGGCGGCCTTGCGCGTGTGAAGATGCTCCTTGAGCACGCCCAGCCTATATTGGACCGGCATCTCGTAACCGGCGAACGGCACCATCCGTGCGCCCAACTCCAGGTACAGGGCGTGCAGCGGCGTATGCTTCAGTGCCTCATCCGATGCCATGGCCGTGGACGCGTCAGGGCGTTCCCGCCCCTCTTGCGGCGGTATCGACGATCTCGAAGTCGTGGATGATCGAGGCCGTCTTCGCGATCATTGCCGATGCCGAGCAATATTTCTCGACTGACAGTGCGATGGCGCGCTCAACCTTCTCTGCTGTAAGCCCTCGCCCCTTCACCACGAAATGCATGTGAATGCGGCTAAATACTTTTGGATCCTGTTGCGCGCGCTCGGCTTCAAGCTCGACGGTGACATCCTCGATCGCCTGGCGGCTCTTCTCAAGAATATGAACTACATCGTACCCCGAACAGCCCCCCAGGCCGATCAGGACCAACTCCATGGGACTTGGTCCCGGAGTGCGTCCCTCCGGCCCGAAAGCCGTTCCAAGCACGATCTTATGCCCACTCCCGGACTCGCCGATGAACGTGCGGTCTTCAACCCATTTGATGCGTGCCTTCATCAAACCACCCACAATCACCAATCGCCAATCGCCAATCATAATGCGTCCAAACTAAGGGGCTTCAAGATTGGCGCAAACGGACCGGGGGGGCATGGGTGCTTTGTGCTTATAGTTCACTGCAGGGTGCAGCGTGGCCGAAACGGCCCCCCTCCATGCTGCGCCCGGATAATACTGTCCTAAACCGGGTGAAGATCGGCGAAGGCTTCGGCCGGCCGTAGCCGGGAATAGTGGCGAGACCCTGGGAATTGGAGAGGGCTCCGATGCATGAAGGGCCCTTAATTGAAGCGATCATAGCCTCATGACGTTGTCGCGCCTTGGGTAGACGCTGCGCCATGACTGACTATTGGCACTTAGCGGACATCGATACCGAAGATGAACGAGTCTGCTCTTGGGGGTAAAGCGGACATCCCTAATCCACGCTTTGATGTCCGCTAATGACCCATAGCGGACTTCGCACGCCGAGGGACGAGCCACATTCGCGATGGCTGATCACCTCGCAACCACCTGACAGTTAAATTGGATGATGGCTCTTAAGGTAACAGTTCAATCTGATCGGTGCTTACAGATTTGGGCAAACGCTGCTTTACGCTGATGGCCTTTCCGTTTCCGACGTCGGCGCCTGCGAGGTCGTTTTATCGACGCTTGATTGGTCGCTTTCGTTTCTTCCGTGTTGGGCACGGAATCGTTAAATACGGTGCGTGTTATACTCTGCAACTCTCCTATTGCGCTGCCGACCGCATCTCCTTCGCCTTGGTTGGCGGCAGGTCTCGAATGAGACTCAACAAATTCACTTTTCTCCGAAGGAGGGACAATTTCTCCGACGTAGGACGATAGGGGTTTCAGCTCTTTGGGCCGCGATCCCCTGGCCTTGCTTGCACGTCGCAAGCTTCGGGCAAATGCCGTAGCCCTTTTTGTTAGCTTGTTCAGCAGTAACGATTCTCCTTGCCACCGAGTTCTCGTCCCTGCGACCGGCGCGAAAAATGAGAGAAGTGAGTGCTTGGAACGTGCGATTGCTTCCTCGCCACTTAGCGAGACGCTTTCCCTTTTTTTTGCCAGCAGCGGTGTCGACGCTTCAACGTCAGTCAAGTGATGGTCGCTCGCCACCTGCTCTTCACGCGCTCGTTTAGCATGACCGACTTTTTTATTGATGTATGAGACTCCTTCTGGCCACTGGATGTTCGAGTCATCCAACTCGATGAGACGACGCCGGATGGCAAGGCTTTCCTCGTACGCCGTGACAGCGGACATGGCATGACCCAAAGCGAGTCTCACATCGCCCATCCGTTCGAGGCTCAAGGATAGGGTCCGTTGCCATTCGATGTTGCTGCCCTCCCTCTCAACCAGTTCACGGTCGATTGCAAGCATCTCTTGATATGACGTAAGTGCACCTTTGCTATCTCCGGCGGCGAGCTTGATATCTCCGATCTTTTCTAGGTTTTGAGCGACATTAGATTGCCAATGAGCGTTTTTTGGCTCGCTCGCGAGAAGATGGCGCCAGATCGCCGCACTTGCTTCATAGCAAGTAATGGCACCCCAGCTATCAACTCCATCGAGCTTCACGTCACCCAGTTTGTTCAAGCTGACCGCAACCTCCAACTGTCGCTGAGTATTACGCGGATGGATTTCGGCCAAATGACGCAACACCGCTAGGCTTGCTTCGTAGGTCGCGATGGCCTGACGTTTCATGCCCGCATTGCGATACTCATTGCCGATTTGGTCTAGCAGACAAGCCTCGTCATGCCGCCACTGTGTGTTGCGGGGATCGACCTTAGCCAAGCGGCGGCGTATGGCGAGACACTCTTCATAAATCGCCAAATTGCCCATTTTCTTAGTGGAATTGCTTGGAACATGCCCGAAATGGGAGTCGCTCTGCGTGAGTTTATTCATCGTGTCGATTGGGGTCGACAGGTGCGCGGGAGCGATGTAACGCCCGGCCATCCTCGTGGATTCTGACAACGCTCCGCATATTCGCCCGCAGAGCTTCTGCACGAGTGCTTAGCACATGAAGCGGGCGTGGCCGGTTTAGATGTTTGCACCTGTACCTTTATGCGATCCACCCCAGCTCTCTTGCCTTCTCGTTGGCGATCTTCCAGGCTTTCCCGACGAATGCCGCCTGCGAGATCGGAGACCGTCGATCGACCTCCTCTGGGAAATTCTTGCCATAAAGCTGTCGAGAGTTCGCGGGCTTATAGTACGTCACGGCGTACCTCGTTCCCGGCAGGGTAACCATGACCTCACCACCCTCCACTTCGACGTGGAGGTCGTCAGTGGCTCGCCAGTTTCTCGCTAGGTGATGTCGCCGCTCGGCACCGTCAAGCATCCACAGAAGTATCCGGATGTTGTCGGGTAGCGGTTGCTGCGAGTATTCGAACTCTGGCAGTGGGCCCTGACCTATGAACCGAACGGGGCTCGATTTGGAGGTTCCCATCTAGCTCCTCCTGCAGGTCGAGTGGTTAATGATCCCCCTGTTTGGGGTGATTTTTTGTCAATCCTTCGGTTTTTAGATGTCCTCACGCCAGCTAAGCGCAATGCTGAGCATCAAGCGTTACCGGTGAATGCGCATGTTTTTCCGCTGGCGCTGGCACCTGTGCGTACCGAAAACCTAAACCCGGACATAGTGGTGATGAAGTCGGCCAAGGATCGCGTGTGACCTAATGGATCCGGTCCGCTGGACGGGGCGAGAGACCGGCGCATCTTTGTCCAATGACCGGTGTGTTCTGATGTTGTTGTAATAG